>Ga0315279_10001080_pt1 | contig 47062 bp, 50 predicted proteins | sample YL17G06_20_MG_FD_203694 | JGI IMG/M metagenome (GOLD analysis project Ga0315279, IMG submission 203694) | Sediment microbial communities from Yellowstone Lake, YNP, Wyoming, USA - YL17G06_20 | ecosystem: Environmental > Aquatic > Freshwater > Lake > Sediment | place: USA: Wyoming | collected...
ATGATGCCGTCATGCAAGTCCATGCCGATGCGCTCGCGCTCCTCCAACACGGCCAATCGCTGCACCTGCTGGTAGAGCCGCGCATTTTCAATCGCAATCGCCGCATGGGCCGCCAGCATCACGATGAGCTGCTCGTCATCTTCGGAAAACTCGTCGGCTGCGATTTTGTCGGTGAGGTACAGCGTGCCCAGCAGTGTCCCCTTGGAGATGATGGGCACGCCCAAGAAGCTCGTCATGCTGGGATGGTTCTCGCAAAAGCCCACCGAGCGCGGGTCGTCGGTGATGCGCGGCACGCGGATGGGCTTGGTGGAATGCATCAATGCGCCGAGCAACCCCTTGCCCTCAGGCTCGGAACCCATCCGAGCCACCTGCGCCTCGTCCATCCCTGAAGTCAAAAATTGCTCCAGCCCGCCCTTGGCGCTGGGGATGCCCAGCGCGGCATAGCGCGCATTGACCAACTCGCGCGCCAGATGAACGATGCGCTGCAAGACACGGTCGAGCGCCAGCTCTGCAGTGATGGTGAGGGTCGCTTCGTTGAACGCGCCAAGCTGCGCACGCAACTCGGCTTCGGAACTGTGAGGTTCTGTCATTGGGCGAGATTATAGCACGAGTCAACCCAGACCGTCAACGAGTTTGGGTGAGCGTTTCGACTTGGGGACAAGCTCCAGCGCATCATTTGAATGTCGAAGGTGAGCGTAGTCAGATTTCGCTCAAATCCACCAGCCCATACCGCAATGCGATGACGACTGCCTGAGTCCGATCCGAAACATCCAGTTTTGCCAGCACCGCGCTCACATAGTTCCGTACTGTCCCCTCCGATAAATGGAGCCGCTCTGCAATGTCGGCATTGGTCAGGCCGTGTGCCAAAAGGCGCAACACCTCGCGCTCCCGCTCGCTCAACGAATCGGTTACCGAAGTATCTGTGGATGCTGGGCTTGACGCAATCTTGGCAAACAACTTGCCCGCTACGGATGGATCAACATGCGTGTCGCCATCCACCGTGCCTTTGACAGCGGCAATCAAGGCTTCGCGCGGAGTATCCTTGAGCAGGTAACCGGCCGCGCCGCTGCGAATGGCATCAAAGACCCACTCGTCGGCATCATACGTCGTGAGAACCAGGACGCGCACTTGCGGGTATCGCTCGCGCAGGAGACGAGTCGCCTGGATGCCGTTCATCACCGGCATCTTCAAGTCCATCAACACCAGATTGGGCTGGGTCTGCGGGACGAGGTCGAGGACTTGCGCGCCATCGTGCGCCACGCCCACTACCTCGATCCCGGAAGCGCTCTTCAAAATGACCCGCAGTCCCTCACATACCATTTCCTGGTCATCGCATATCAAGACCCGGATCATTTGTTGTCCTCCACCATCAGACAGAGGGTTGTCCCGCTTTCCGGTCGGCTTTCTACTTGCAGGATTCCTCCAATCATTTCAGCCCGCTCCCGCATGCCCTTTAATCCCAAATGGTGATGATTAGCGCTCGCTTTGCTCAAATCGAAACCACGCCCGTCATCGGAGACCTGCAGGGTCAGGCGGCCCTTGTCTTGGGTTAACTGCACGGTCAAATGCCTGGCCCCGGCATGTCGAGCTACGTTTTCCAACGATTCTTGAGCTACTCGATAGACGCACTGCTCGACATCCAGCGACAAGTTCACCACGTGCGCCGCATCCTGCGCGGTGTCCGGTCCCTGCCAGGTGAGTGTTGCGCCAGTCTGAGCGGCGACGGATTCGGCTAACGCGCGCACGGCCAGAACCAATCCCAAGTCTTCGAGCGGCGCAGCACGCAAGGCTTGTAGTGCGCGGCGCGTCTCTGTCAGGCCGGAACGGGTTGTCGTCAACGATTGTTCTAGCATGGCGCGGGCTTCAGCGGGATCCGTATCCCACGAGGTCTTGGCCGCTTCGAGCTGCACCGCCATCCCGCTCAACGTGTGGGCCAGGGTGTCATGCAGTTCTCGCGCCAGGCGATTGCGCTCACGGCTGGTGGCGAGCTGTTCAAGGGTGGTCGCATAGTGGGTCAGTTGCGCATTGGCCCGCGCCAATGCTTGACGTTGCTCCCGCTGAACAGTCGCGAGTCGAACAATCATATAGCCCACCACGCCAAAGCAAACCGTCCGTATCGAAATGGCGGCCAGGATAAGGAACATATAGGGATTGCGGGAACCAAGAGCGAATAGCTTGGAGCCTAAATCAAACACAGCCGTTCCCACGCAAAACAGAGCCACGGCGCGCAAATCATACTGCCAGGCGATCAACACCAGGGCGATGAACAAAACCAGGACGGGTTGCCATACCTCGACCAGAACATGTTCATCCAATGCCGTGAATCGGTAAATAGCAATGAGACTGAGATACTCTCCAACCAAGGGGCCAATGGCGGCGATCAACAGTCCTAGTGGCAAAAAGAAGCGTCCCAATAGGCGCTGCAAGTGCGGCCACCCAAGATAAATCGCCAACAAGAACACCACGGCGGCGTTGAAGTAAAGAGAAGCATTGGATCCCTTATTAGGTTCATACGGCATGCCAAAGGCAGTATGAAGCAGCCAGATCACGTTCTCTCCGAGAAAAGAGTGTGAGTAACGGCTGGGTGGCAGATGTAGGGCGAGACGAGCCAGTCGAGGAGTCACCTCAAAGAAATACACAACAAATTGTACGCCGATGAATAGCCGAAAGACGGAAAGTAAACCGGGTTCAAGAGAGTCTCGTTTCATAGTGGCTATATTGTAGCACGGTTACGACCAGCAACGAAATGGCTGGAATCACATTCTTACATGACTGGCGTCATATCAGGACGTGACGCACAGTATGTCAGTTGATGACCCGGCCCACTACTTGGCGACAGTCGTTTTTGATACACTACAATCGCTGAACCTGGAGATAGGAGAACAAAATGAAAAGGATCTTGCCGCCCACCCTATTGTTGCTTTGCCTGGTCTTGATGGTCGTGTCGCACTGGGCTTTTCCCATCCAGACCATCTTTCCAATCCCGTTCAACCTCCTGGGTATTCTGCCGCTAGTCCTGGGAGTATTCATCAACATATCAGCAGATCGCCAATTCGCTCAAGTGGGAACCAATGTAAATACCTTCAACGAACCCGGCAGGCTGGTTACGGACGGGTGGTTCAGGTATAGCCGAAATCCCATGTACCTGGGATTTGTGCTCGCTCTCGCAGGAGTGTGGATTCTGCTGGGCAGCGCATCCCCGATTCTGGAAGTATTGATTTTTGCTGCGATCACCGATCGCGGGTACATCCCCTATGAGGAACAGAGGCTGATGGCAAAATTCGGCCAAGCGTATGAAGATTACACACGGCGAGTTCGACGGTGGATTTAGCTCGCCTGTCACATAAGGAAAACTGATCGGCATGAGGAATACTTCTTACATTGAGATATGCGTCTTGGCAAGAAACAAACAGTCGGCGCAACGACAGAAAGTGTGACTAGATGACCAAGCTAAACGCCCAACCCATTATCGAGATCAAAGACGTCGTAAAGTGTTTCTCCGTCGGATCCACCGAAATCACGATCCTCAAGGGGATTTCACTCATCGTCCAGAAGGGCGAATTAGTGTCCATCATCGGGCCGTCGGGAAGCGGTAAATCCACGCTCCTCAACATGATCACGGGGATTGATTGCCCCTCGTCCGGCGAGATCGTGGTCACGGGGCAGCCTATCCACACAATGAGCGAGGACAAGTTGGCCGCCTGGCGGAGCGAGTCTGTGGGCATCATCTTCCAGTTCTTTCAGATGCTCCCGGCGCTCAGTTTGCTGCACAATGTCATCTTGCCCATGGAACTGGTCGCTGTGCGCAAGTACACACCCAAAGAGCGGCGACAGCGGGCTGAACATCTGCTGGAAACAGTTGGCTTGGCCGACCAGATGCACAAACTGCCCAGCCAGGTTTCGGGCGGTCAGCAGCAGCGTGCCGCTATCGCTCGTGCGCTGGCGAATGACCCGCCACTTTTGGTGGGTGACGAGCCGACCGGCAACCTTGACTCTCGCACTTCGCAAGAAGTCCTCGGCTTGTTCAATGAGGTCGCCCGCCAGGGCAAGACGCTCATCATCGTCACCCACAACAAAGAACTGGCTGCTTGCTCGCGCGTCATCGAAATTCAAGACGGCAGAATCAGCCGAGATGAGTGTGGTAGCCGGATCGGTTGGACTGGGCATTAGATTCCAAATATCCAATGAGGTTTTAACATGGATGTGATCTGGCACAAAATCTGGTTTGATCTATGGCATAACAAGGTCCGCACGGGGCTGGCTGTGTTGAGCATTACGGTCGGTGTATTTGCCATCGGGACCACCTTTGGCCTAAGCGACCAACTGCTCTCCGGGATGGACAATGCTCATCAAGCCTCCTCTCCTTCTCACTTGAGCATGTACCTGGACACCACCATTGACCGAAATATGGCTGCCAGCCTCAAAGATGTCGAGGGCGTAGAGGACATCGAGCCTTCCAACCGCATCTCGGTGCTCTACAAGGTTCGCCCTGAGGACGAGTGGAAGCAAGGTGTCATGATCATGCGGGATGATTATGAACGCCAGACCTATGATGTGAGTCAGCTCAAAGAAGGACAGTGGCCAGGAAAAGGTGACGTCGGGATTGAACGCTTATCCAGCGACGCTTTTAACCTTGGCATCGGCGATCAAGTCATCTTCAAGCTGGGCAAGACGCAAAAAGCATTACCGATCACGGGCAAAATCCGCTATCCTTTTCTGGAACCGCCCATGTTCGGGGGCGCGGCGCTTTTCTTTGCGAATGGACAGGGTCTGGAGCGGTTTGGCATCCCCGATGGAGAATTTAGTGTCCTGTCGGTTCGAGCTAAACCTTACAGCGCCGATTATGCCAAAGAGGTCGCCACTCGGATCAAGGACCGCCTGGCCAAGGAGAAAGTGGGCGTTCCAATGGTGAGGTACCAGGATCCCACCAAGCACTGGGGCCGCATGTACGTCGAGGGCATCACGCTGGTATTAAAAGTCCTGGCGGTGATTTCGCTGCTCGCCAGCGTGGTGTTGGTCCTCAATACGCTGACGGCCCTCATCACCCAACAGACCGATCAAATCGGCATCTTGCGAGCCCTCGGCGGAAGGACAAACACCCTCGTCAAGGTTTACCTGGCGGGTGTGGTGATCTATGGACTGTTGGCTTTGTTCGTCTCGCTGCCGATAGGCACTTTGGTCGCCTTTGGCGTGTCCCGAATGATCCTGGGCTTTTTCGATATTGACTATGATGTGTTCCAGGTCTCAATGCAGGCGATCATCCTCCAGGTATTGGCAGCCATTGTTGTTCCCTTGCTGGCGGCTTTGTGGCCGGTGCTTCGCGGCGCTGCCATGACCGTGCGGGAAGCCATTGCCACCTATGGCCTAGGCGGTGACTTGCGCTCCAGTTGGCTTGACCGCGCGGTGGAACGCATCGGTGGACGCTTACTCCCTTCACACTATGCCACTGCCCTGGGCAACCTGTTCCGCCGCAAGGGGCGCTTGATCCTCACCCAAGCGGTGCTGATGACTGCCGGGACCATGTTCCTGGCGGTTATGAGCCTGTCCGCCTCGGTCACGTCCACCCTGGACCAGGAGTTTGCGCGACGCCACTATGACACGACAATGACCTTCGAAGAAAACCAACGCACGGATCGCGTGGTGAGCATGGCTCTGTCGGTGGATGGAGTCGAAAATGCCGAGGTGTGGCCGGCCCAACCGGCTAGAATCTTGCGGCAGGGGCAGCCGATGAAAGAAGCCGGCGTGGGCTCGCAAATCACCGGCGTGCCGGCCGGCAGCGCTACTTACAAGCCGTTGATCGTCGCCGGTCGTTGGTTGCAGCCAGGCGATGACGGTGGAAGCCATGTCATCGTCATGGACGAAAAGACGGCGATTGATAATCACATCCAGTTGGGCGATACCATCACGCTTGATTTGGGTGCGTTAGAAGAAGAGGAATGGCAAGTGGTCGGTTTCTATCGAGCCGTTGCTTCCGGTGAATTTGCAGCCGACACGCTTTATGCTCCCCTCAACGCTGTGTGCGAGGCTACCCAGAAATATAATCAAGGCCGGAAGCTGTATGTGAGCACGCGCCTCCACAACCAAGCTTCTGCCAATGAGGTGACGGCACGACTCAGGGTTTTGTACGAAGGACGAAATATGCAAGTGGGGGAAAGCCGGACGATCTACAAAGCCAGAAATAGCGCTGTTGGAGAATTCAGTGTCAGTCAAATGATGCTGCTGTTCCTGGCCGTTCTCATGGCCGTGGTCGGTGGCATCGGGCTGACGGGCGCTCTCTCGATCAGCGTGGTCGAGCGGACCAAAGAGATCGGCGTCCTGCGGGCCATCGGCGCTCGCTCGAGAACAATCCGGGGGATGTTCGTGATGGAAGGGGCCTTACAAGGGCTTTTCAGTTGGGCGCTCGCGGTGCCACTTTCATCCATCCTCAGTCGGCCCTTCGCCGATGCGCTGGGCCAAGCGATGCTCCGAACCACGCTAGACTTTCGGTACGACTACACAGCCGTCATCATTTGGCTGGTTGTCGTTTCCATCATCTCCACTCTAGCTTCGATTCTGCCCGCCCACAACGCCACGCAGATCAGCGTGAGGGCCAGCCTGGCCTATGCCTAATCCTGCAATTTCAATCCGCCCAGGCGTGTGACCCAAAGCGGCTTGACGACCTGAACGATAAACCAACAGGGTGCTTGCCAGATCCTAACACCATCCCGGACTTGGCCTCGACTCCTGAATGTGGCAACGGTCCCCGATGCGAAACGCTCTCAGTTTTGACATTTTGGCAAACGGCGCTAGAATAGCATCATCTGCGCAACTCCTCTCGGAAAGGAACGACGTGACGCAACGCATCCTGGTCATTGACCCCGACATTGCCTTCGCCACGCTCTTGAAGGAAGGCCTGGAGCAAACCCAGCTATACCAAATCACCACTGCCAACGATAGTCAATCCACGCTCGACGCGCTGGCGCAAGACGGCTGGGCCATGGTGATCCTCGACCTGGGCCTGACCGACCCGCCCGCCGAGCAGGTGGCACAGTCGGTGCGCGCTCAATACCCAGAACTGCCATTGACGGTGATCCCACTTGACGGCGACACGTTGCCGCCCGAGATCAGCGCGCTGGGCATCCAGAGTGTGTTGACGAAGCCGTTTTTTCTGCCCGACCTGCCAAGCCTGGTGGCGCGTGCGATGAACGCGGAGCCGCCCACGCCGGCTTCCCCGGCGATGGCAGAGACCGCCGAGCCGCCTACACAACCAGCCCTTGTGCAACCAAGCCGTGGGGCGCGTTGGGCGGGCGACAAGGCGAAGCTCGCTGCGCCACTTTCCGCCCTGGCGCGCGAACTCAACGCTGAAGTGGTGATGTTGACCTGCGGCGACGATTTGGTGGCGCACGCCGGTCGGTTGGCGCGCGAGGAAGCCGAACAACTGGGCCACGTCATCGTCGCAAGCTGGCGCGCCTCGGCCCAAGTGGCAAAATTATTGGGACGCGAAAAGATGCGCTTCGAGCAATCCATGCACGAAGGCGGTGATTACGTACTCTATAGCCTGAGCACAGCCGGCGAGACGGTGCTCTCGGTGGCGCTCAACTCCAACACGCCGCTGGGCATCGTCCGCTATCACACCAAGCGCACTGCCGAAACGATCGCCAAGCTGGCTGCCTACGCCTGAACGAAGTATGCCATATCGTTTTGCTACGGAGCGTCAAAACTATGCCGACTATGCAGCCGGAAAAGTGTTCTACGCTCTGCCGGGTCATCCAGCTTTTCCGATTAGACTGGCAAGCGAAATCTTCCAGTCATGCCTGGCAACGCGTAAGGCACACAACGCCACAACCCCCTGTACGCTCTACGACCCATGTTGTGGAGGAGCTTATCACCTCAGCACGTTGGCGTATCTACACTGGAATGCAATCCATGAGATCATCGGCTCCGATATTGACGAGGATGTCCTAGCATTGGCTCAACGCAACCTGGCGCTACTGACATTGGACGGCCTCGGCCGCCGCATTGAAGAGATTTCCGTGATGTGGGCGGCCTACGGCAAAGCGTCTCACGTCGAGGCTCTGGAGAGTGCAACGACATTGAGGCAAAAGCTGCTCAAGTCGGTCAAAACGCACCCGATCAAGACTCGTTTATTTCGTGCAGACGCAACTGACAATCAAGCTCTGAGTGCAAATCTAAAAGAGGCAACCGTTGATATTGTCATGTCGGATATTCCCTATGGTCGACTTTCGGAATGGCAAGAGGCAGCATCTGCACCAGCAAGTCCAGTATGGTCCATGCTGGATGCTCTGCGCTGCGTTTTGACGTCCAACAGTGTTGTGGCCATTGCGTCTGACAAGTCCCAAAAGATTGCGCATGAACACTATCGGCGCGTCGAACGATTCGGAGTGGGCAAGCGTCATGTCACCCTTTTGATGTTGGCGAATTCAGATAGCTAGCCAACTGTAAAACAAAAAAGCCCGAGGAGGTTCCCTCGGGCCTTTTTGTTATGGAGTGCTTGAGCTAGGCGCTGCGGCTCACACCAAGCTGAGCATCGGACTGCACGCGCACCATACACGTGGCGCAGCCTTCCGGCAAGGGCTGGCCGTCAATCTGACGCGCCAACCAGCATGGGATGTCCGGCTGCTTCGCAGCCGCACAGGTAGCGCGCGCCTCGGCAGAGCAGTTCTTGATTTCCCAGCACGGCCTGGTCGCTGCGCTGGCGGCGCGTTGTTCCTGCGCCGAACGAACCATGCCCTCAAATTGCTCGTGGACCGCCTTTGGCTCCAGCCAGCGCTGGATCAGGTACCCAATCCCCATGACGATGAGAAGTGGCAACCCAATGCGCAGGAAGAACATCCCCGCGACTACCAAGATGTCTTGAATCGTTTGAGCACTCATCTCACCCTCCTTGCCGTTCTCTCCTTGGTGCCTTCGATTCTACAATACATCAGAAACGCAAGTCAAGTCTATTGGGCAAGTGCCCCATAAAGAGTTGCCAACAAATGCCATTCTAGGCCAATCTGAGTGGGTATGTCTTGTCCCATGCCGTTCAGACTTGGGCGCTAGCGAGCGCATGGCGGACAGCGGCTTCCACTTGGGCTGGCTCGGCTTCCTCAGGTTTGAAACTGTAACAGGGTCGAGCTACATAGCAGCCCGACGAGCATCCCACCGGCTCAAGAGCATACCCAGGCCCACCGTCACCACGATGGGAAGGATCACTCGAAGTGCCAACCGGCTGAGCAGGGTCACTAATCCGGTTTCCATTTTTGCCTCCCGTCTGCCTCAACCGACAAGCTGATGTTTCTCTGCTACAAAGGTATCATGCCGGGGCATGACACGTCAATCAGGCAAGCGACCCGACTTATCATGGCGTGTGCCCCCATTCTGAGTCGGTGAGCGGCGACCTTGACGGTTTGAGTGGCGTTCAACCGCGCATGTCTGGCAAAGCCAACCGACAAAAGCGTGGAAAGTGGATGAGGAAATTACCCCAGGCGGTATGGGGTACGAGGCAGATGGGCGACCTCCCCTACGAGGCGAGGGGAGTCAAAGAGTGGCCTTCCGTAAAGTGGCCGGCGCGGACGTGCGTGGTGAGCAATTTGCAAAGCGTCAACACATCGGCGGTCGCAAGCGCATGATGCGCCGATGATGGCGCGCCGGGTCATATTGACTCAACGCGCGTGTCTCCGTTCTTTGGGGAAGCGCACGGTCATGTCGGAATAGAGTTTGCCCGTGTATTGGTGGACATTATCAAAGATTTCATCAACGACCTTGTATTGCGCCTGGGTTTTCATCTCAAATTCCAGGACAATCGCAGGGCGATGACGGCGTGTCTCACTGAGGCGGACCGAAATACTGTTAGGATTTGATGCCAGAGTTTTTGCTGCCCAGCGCATGGCTTGCACTTCTTCGGCAGGGGGTGTGGCCGAGTATTCGACCTCAACTTGCACTTGCATTATGCCTGTCCCTCGACGATCTTGATTTCCTTGTCGGTCAACCCGTACAGTTCGTACACGAGTTTGTCAATCTCTCGATCCGGCACGTCAACGCCCAGAAGAACGGGGCGCGCTGTCTGACGTTGGTACCGCTCGCGGTCGGCATCCGACGCGGCGGCTTGCTGCTGGTGAAGCTGGAACATTCGCTCGACGAGCGTTGCCTTATGGTCGTGGTGGGGCCAGACAAGTCGGTTGTTTCCCTTTCGGGCAAGTTCAGGGGATACTGACGGATATTCTTGTGCGCGACAGTTTTCTGATCAACGTCCTCAAATCTGAATAAAGCGCATCAATCAATTGCTCATCCGCTGTGTTTAGCCAGTTCATGTGACCGACAATGTTTCGCGGCAAACGGACATCTTCAATTCGCAAGACCCACTGATCTATGTCTGGAATAAGAGGGCGAAACAAATGACTGTTAGCCAAAATGATCTTGTGCAGGTCGGGCAGGAAAAGATAGTAGATATTGTGAGTGCCTGGCGAACTATGGTGCGGCTGCTCTGCATAGTCCTGCTTCACCCGCTGTATTTTCTGGCTGGTCTTGGGATCGACGGCAATCATCCACCAAGTCGGGCCAATTTGCGCCGTAAGCACCGAGTGAACCACGACGCGGACAAGGTTCTCGATCACGTAGAGTCGCCAGTAGGCTGATCTTCCCAAGTACTTGCCCGAGTCGCCAATGGCGGTGATGCTAAACGGCAGTGTTCTGTAGTCAACAGCGGTCAGCATAGTCTCGTCTCATGCAGGTTCTTTATTCGGGGCGGGCTTTTTACGCGCGCGCTGTCCCTTGGTCTTTTTAGCCGCGTATAGCTCTTGGGCAACCACCGCAGTTGTCGTCTGAAGAATATCGGCGATTTCGACATTGGTGAATCCAGCCAGATTCAACTGGATGATTTTATCCCGCTGCGAAGCCCCCTTCATCTGGTTCACCAGCACGAGAGCCAGCAAACGTTCTGTCCGATCAGTGACTTCCATCTATGCCTCCTGGCGTTTCCTGGATGCTGACCTCTTGCGAGGGTTGGCCGTGACCGCTCGAACCGTTGCGTCTGTTGTGTTGAGGACAAAAGCGATGGTTCGGTTGTCTAGGCCGGCCATTTTCAGTAGCCGGGCTCCCTCTGTGATGCTCTTGTCCGATGCCACTTGAAGCGCCAAGAGCAGCAAGATTTTGTCCAGTCTTTCAGTGATCTCTTGATCTGCTGTGCGGGCCATCCTGTTCTCCTTTACTGCTTTGGCTTGGCTTTGGCTCTTTTGCGCAAGTCCTGCCGCGCATCGCGAACGGATTGTAGAGCGCAACCGCAGATTGTGGCAACGTCGGCATCAGCCAACCCAAACCTTTTGAGGATATTTACCTTTTCGGGCAAGTTATCCCCGCCCCTTCTTTGCTCCTTGATGTGTTTGCGTTGCGAATAGTATATTGCAAATTACCGCCAAGTCAACCGGCGAATGTTCATGCTAGGATGCCTCGATAATCTCGATTTCATCTTCCGTCAGCCCGTACAGTTCATACACGAGCTGGTCAATCTCTCGATCCGTCGCCTCGATCTGGCGTTGATACATCTCGCGGTCGGCGGAGGCGCGCGCAGACGCCAGGCACTTGTGCAGTTCCAGCATCCGCTCGACGAGTGACGCCATGCAGTAGAGAATCTATCGCATCATCGAATTTCCTTATACCGAAAGCACCCCACGACGTGATTCCCCCAAATGCACATTACGGTACTTGGATTTTAGTGAGTCATACCGTCTCGATTCTATCACAAGCGCGTTTTTTGCCAAAGTCGGGCAACAGACAGAGGGGAGAGAGTAGCAACCGAAAAACGCTGGCAGTGGCGACCCGCGCTTTTTGTTTCCTGGCACTTCCACTATTTACCTGTTTGAACTATACTGTAGAGGAATTTTTTCGAGCGCATGGGGACACATTCTTATTTTTCGTGGGTTGGCGTGCCTGGCCTGTGACCGCGCGGCGGCTTATCCCCATGCCGTTGTGCCGCCAAACAACGAGCCAGCTTTTGATTGAACATGCCCCTACAGAAGAGAATAACCGCTATGAATGAACAACTCCAAGAATACCGTTCACTACTCATGGCAGCAGAACAGAAGGCCCAAGAGGATTTTGACAAAACAGTCCTATCGCTTTCAGGTGGAGCACTTGGAGTCTCTTTTGCATTCGTGAAAGACATTGTTGGGAGCCATCCACTCTTGCACCCCAATTTCCTATTGGTGTCCTGGATAGCCTGGGGGATTAGCGTAACTTGTGTTCTTACCTCGTTTTTCTTTAGTCAACAGGCTCTCAGACGAGCCATTGGGCAAGTGGACACGGGCAAAATTTACGAACAGGTTCCTGGTGGATTGTACAGCCGATTGATAGCGATACTTAATGCATTAGGTGGATTGCTATTCTTTGTCGGCGTAGTGCTCATAGTTACATTTGTTTCATACAACTTGAGGTGAGCCATGAAGGAAGAAGAGAAACATATCCCACAATCGCAGCCAGAGCCGGAAGAAAAAAGGGGGTATGTTCCACCACCCCCGCCACCCGAGCCCAAGCCCGAGGTACTTAAGCTGCCACCCAAAGATAAACCACCGAAGCCTAAAAAAGATTAGCGATACTTGATAACGGGCCACGGCCTTTCGGGTGAGACTGGCTAAGATAACTCGTGCATGCATGGCGGCCTACGCGCGCCGCGAACAATCGTGACTCGCTATCCGTCGTTCTGGGCGTTGAGTCGCCGTCCGCTAACTCCGGCGGCTGAAGCGCCATCCGTTCGGCCCCGCCGTGGGGTAACCAAATATGTGAGTACTTCGCTTCAACAGTTCCCCCGTACAGAAAGGACAATCCATGAAAGACCTTGCCACCATTGTTTTACCGCAACTTGACGGATTAATTACGACATACGAAAGTTTGAGAAAGCGTGCCAAATACCGTGATTTCTCAGACATTGACAGAGAAGACACTAGCAGCTTCACTACAGCGGGAATGGATGCAATTCATCGTATCACAGGCGTGAACAGCCAGTACGCGACTCAACTCGAAGAGATTATCAAAAAGCTTTCCCCGCACTATCTTCATCAAGCCATCCCGCATGTGGGTGGAGCTTTGATGGCATTGCGTCAGTCGGTGGCTTCGGGTTATTTGGTCAGCCTGCAAGAACTGATACATGCTGACCTATTTTCTGATTTTCTGGAAATGGCCGACCATTTACTAAGGGAAGGGTATAAAGACCCTGCTGCCGTTTTGATTGGTGGAGTTTTAGAAGAACATTTGCGTAAACTGTGCAGGAAGAACGGGATAACTCTAGAATACGCTGATGCCCATGGCGTTCAGCATCCTAAAAAGGCAGAAGCAATGAACACGGACTTAGCAGCCAACAATGTGTACTCGAAACTCGACCAGAAAAATGTAACCGCCTGGCTAGACCTGCGCAACAAAGCGGCCCATGGACACTATAACGATTACACCGCGCAACAAGTTGAGCTATTGCTCCAATCCGTTAGAGATTTTCTAACACGCCTTCCAGCGTAGAATGAGGCCTAACCCACGCTTCAGCCGACCGCCTTCGCGCGCCGCGACCAGTCGTTACTTGCTATCAATCATTCTGGGTGTTGAGTCGCCGTCCGCTAACTGCGGCGACGGCTGACTTTTTCGCCAAAGCTTTGCAATCGGCGGAGGCATAACACAAACAAAGCGCGGGTAGTAGCGACCGCGCTTTTTTGTATACCCGTGGGGCTGACACCCGGCGGCCCTTTCGTTTGCGTGGCCCTGGTGGGCGACGAGGCAAGAGTACAGCGCGGGCGAGTAACCCGCGCTTTTCTTTTCGATTGACTTGGCATAGAATATCAGAGGGGTTAGACCAGAGGAACCGGCATACCACGAAAACAGGTCAACAACCGACCGCAGAACAAAGACCAAAAAGCAGGGGCGAGTTTGGGTATGGCAGACAACAGGACGCCTGGCCGTTACACATTGGCCGATTTCGTTGAAGATAACCACAAACTTCTAACTGTGTTTGGTGTTTTCGTTGCAGTAGCAGCGTTCGCCAACAACCTACCGTTGAACTATATAGGAAAGCCGCTTTCGTTTTTCGCCGTGCTGGCTGCCGTAAGCCTAGGTATAGAACTCTTTCGAAAGTATATACGTGCCGTGGAACGAGGCTTTCCAACAATGACGCTATGGTTATTCTTCTTTGCCTTACTCGCGTGCATCGTTTGGGTCTGTTATTATTGGCTCTTGGGCTACCCGGGCTTCAGCGGATTATTAATGATAGGGCTACTTCCAGTAGCATTTATCATTTCTGTTTTGCGTGTGGTTACGACGAGGTACCCGCACCTTTTCAAGGATAGAGTGTTTTGGATTTGGTTTATATTGTTTTGTGCTGTTTTAACCTTTATAACTGCTGAACTTGCTCCTACTGTTGCCCAATGGCAAGCAAGCATTGCCGACACCTTGAGGAACTTAACCCAATAAATGGCTACTTCAAACATAGGCGCGGGGCAACTCCCGCGCTTTTTGTTTTCGGCGGGCGAGTTGAAATTGGCGTGCCAAACCTGGTAGAATTGACACAGGAGGTGCTACCATGACACAATGCTTTCTAACGAACGTGTTACCCGATGATATGATGAACAACCTGTTTTCTCGCCCATTCCGGGCACAGAAGGTTGAGCTACAGCCTGACGGCGTTTTGCCTGGCTATAGGCGAGCTACCATTGAGGCGAGCGCGCGTGGTGTGACGTTGGGTGTCACCCTGCTGAAAAAGAACGCGCCAACCACCCGGCGCGGACTGACCTTGTGAGGTAAGACATGACTAGCAAATTTGGGGCAATCGCACACGGCGTTATGCCGGGTTCGCATGGGCCGGGCACGGGCATTTCACAAAGTCGCAGCGCGGGTCAATGAACTGATGGCGAGCTTGCGCCTCGGAATACTCGGTCGAAAGGTACTCGGCGGCGTTGGTCTTGAATCTGTTGACCAGCACCTCAAGACGTGTGCGGAACTCTGCTTGCGTGGTGGGCATGGGGTGATCCTTATGCGGGAGAACCTTGCGAAGGTTTCACGTGTCGGCCAGGTTGCTTTCCGGCAACCTTCGCAAGGTTCAAGATTTCTTGATACCGGTAGCACTGCACGACGTGATCGTTCACCAGGCCGACCGCCTGCATAAAGGCGTAGCAAATCGTAGAGCCGACGAACGAAAAGCCGCGCTTTTTCAAATCCTTGCTCATCGCATCCGACTCGGCGGTCTTGGCCGGAATCTCTTTCAACGTCTTCCAAGCGTTGCGCTTGGGTTGTCCGCCGACGAACTGCCAGATGTAGGCATCAAAGCTGCCGAGCTCTTTCTGAACCGCCAGGAACGCTTTAGCATTTTGGATGGCCGCCGCGATCTTGAGCCGGTTGCGCACGATGCCGGGGTTCGCCAAGAGCTGCGCCACCTTCTTGGCATCGTAGTGAGCCACTCGCCGGGGGTCAAACTTGTCGAACGCCTTGCGATAGTTTTCGCGCTTGTTGAGGATGGTTGACCAACTCAGTCCGGCTTGCGCGCCTTCGAGGATCAAGAACTCGAAGAGTTTGCGGTCGTCGTGAATGGGAACACCCCATTCGTCGTCGTGGTACGCCACGTAGAGCGGATCGGTTTCGGCCCATTCGCATCGCGTTTTCATTTGGTCTCCAGCAGCATGAATGATGTGCGACTTGGCATCGCGCCTGCACAGGGCATCCGCAAGGGATGCCTTTACGGCGAAGGTGATTCTATACCCAAACGCGGGCACAAGTCAAACGAGCTTCCACCCTACCCCCGCCCCTGTCTCGCGTTTTTTTGTGAGACGGGGGAGGGTTGGGGTGGGGGCCAAACAAGAGAGGGGAGGCACACTGGCCTCCCCTTTTGCATTCCCTTGGACTGTGACTCGATGTTATTTCATCAACGTTGCGCCGGGAACGTCCTGGCCGGTCAGGTCCTTGTATGAAAGTTGCAGGAGTGCGACCGAGCGCTTAAAGTTGTGGATGGCCTGAGCGTTTCCTTCGTTGCCGGGGCCTTCAGCGCCCCACATCACACCGTAAACGGTGCGGTAGTTGTACCAGGCGCTGTTGAGCTTGGGATCAACGTTGCCATCAGCGCCCTTGGGCAGAGTGGCGTACGGATAGCCCGTGTCAACTTTCTTGACACCTTTGGCTTCGAATGCTTTCCACAAAACATTCAGCAAGCCCTTGACCTCGTCCTGAACGCCTTCGGTCTTGCCGTTGCCGTCATAGTCGGCCTTGGCCGTAAAGTTAAAGTCCTTCAGGTCGCCATGGCACTGCTTGCAAGCGCCGGTATAGTCGAACTTGCCATCCGGGCTGACGGTATTGAACGAGTGCCCGCCCACCTTCTCAAAGTTCGGGTCTTTGGCGTCAGCGATGATGGGCCACATGTGGCAGGTGACGCACGGGCCAGGGATGTTGCCCTTGGTGTCGCCCGCCTTGCTGAACATGAATTGATTGAGGGTGGGATCCTTGGCGAAATCCGGGTTCGGGATCGGCGCAACGCCGACCATCGTGCCGTGCGGCGAGTTCGGAAGTGTCTGGCCATAGGTCACGCCGGCAACGCCGCTCACCATCTCGGCGATGCTGCTATAATGCGGGATGCCAAAGCCAGGCGTGCCTTTGACGAACTCGTCGGCATTGGTGCGGCTGTTGTGGCACTCGAAGCAGGTCGCGGACAAACCGATGTCATTCTTGACCTCGAACGGCACGGCAACTGGCTTGCTCATGATGCGCAGTTGGAACGGGTTCGCATCCGAGTGCGGGTCGTGGCAGGTGGCGCAGACGATGGTCTGCTTGCTGTTGTCCCAGGCCGCCGGGTTTGTCGGGTCATCCAAGAACGAGACGTAGCCGTTGCCCGAGTGGCAGCGCACGCAGACTTGCTCGGCGGGGCCAACCGGAGTGTTGAACGCAGCCGCTGCCGCATCCGAGTGTCCGGCGTTCTTGAGCTGCTCGCCCTTGTCGTGGCGGCTGCTGCCGTTGTGGCAGACGTTGCACACGCCCTCACTCTGGCTGACAGCCATGATGGGCTGGCCGTTCTTGACGTGATCGCCAGCCGGGCCGTGGCACTGCTCGCACTGGATGTTGGTCATGTTCTTGACGGCGGCCGGAATGGCCGCAAAGTTGCTGGGACCACCTTTGCCGGCAGCGTCAATCTGCTTCCAGGTGGGGAATTGCCAGTTGGCCTTGGTCATGACATCCTTAAAGCCGCCACTGTCAACACCGTAAGGTGCAGCATAGTAACCGGTGGTGTGGCAGCTCGCGCAGCTTTCGGTATAGTGCGTCGCCACGTTCGGCGTGCGCTTGTTGTCAAGGTTGTCGGAGAAGATCTTGGCATGGCCCGTCTTTTGCCACTCTTCGACTTTGCCGGCGTGGCAGGTCTCGCACTTGGCGGCGGTCTCACCGATGTACGTGCCGGCGTGCAGTTGGACCGCGCCCACTTCGCCGCCGCCGCCCAGGTCACAGACGACCTGGTACATGCCCGCTACGTCCGGCGTGAACTCTGTCACCGCAGCGGCCTTGTCCTTGAGCGCAGACTTGGAGGCAGTCGGCTTGTTCAACGTCCAGGCGACCTTGCCGGGATTCTTGAGGTCGTCCGACTTGCACTCGACGTGCACCGGGACGTTAATCGGCACATTGTTCAAGCCGGTCGCGCCCATTCCGATGACGGCATTGTACGCGCCTGCAACCGTGTCGGTCATGAGCTTGACCGTGGCCGTGAGCACGTTGGGATCTTTGGCCACATTCGCGGCAACGGGCACGATGCGGGCTTGAGCGTTGATCGGCTTGGCCGCAGCAGTCGGCGCGGGCGCAGCAGTCGGCGCGGGCGCAGCAGTCGGCGCAGGCGCTTTGGTCGGCTGCGGCGCAGCCGTGGCCGGCACGACGACGGTCTGCTGTACGACGACCGTCACTGGCTTCTCGACAATTTGCGGGGTTGGCGCGGGTTGTTGCGCGCACGCTGCCAGCAGTAGGCCCACCAGTAACAAGCCGGCTGCCAGCATCCATATCTTTTTCGACATTACATCCTCCTCAAAGTGTAAATAACGTTTCAACTCGAAAACAGGATTAGACTAGGTTCAGTTTTCTGTGATGGCGCACCTCCTTTCTGAGACGAACCCCGAAACTGCGCAGGGGCTGGTGACGAATGACGGACGACCAAAGCGGATTTCACGCCCAGTGATGTAGAGCAAGCCTTCGTCATTCGTCATTCTGCCGACCTGCCGCCCATCTCGATCAAGCCCTTGTCCACCGCATAACGCACTAGCTCGGCTCGCGTGTGCAGGTTGAGCTTGCTCATGATGTTTTCTCGATGGCGCTCGACCGTCCGCACGCTGATCGAGAGCTTTTCCGCGATCTCTTTGTTCATCTGGCCTTCGGCGATCATCTTGAGCACTTCTTGCTCGCGCACGGTCAGCCCGTCGTAGCTGGCTCGCTCCCACCCCATCTGGACGCGCTGGAGATAGTCATTCACCAGCGACTTGGCGACAGACGGGTGCAGGTATACTTCGCCCGAATGGACGGCGCGGATCGCGTTGACCAGGTCGGTGGGCGCGGCGCGCTTGGGAACGTAGCCAGAAGCGCCGGCATTGAGCATCTCGAAAAAGTACTGTTCGCCTTCGTGAATGGTCAACGCCAACACGGCAATGTCGGGGGACTGGTGCTTGAGCTGGCGTGTGACTTCGAGGCCGCTGGGGCCAGGCAGGGTGATGTCCATGATGACCACGTCGGGGTGTGTCCGTTGGCAGAGTTCAAGCGCCTGCTGGCCGTTTTCTGCTTCGCCGACGATCTCAATGTCCGTCTGCGACTGGAGCAACATGCGCAAACCGGCTCTGACGATTTCGTGATCGTCCACTAGAACAATTCTGATGGTCATGCTACAGTCTCCTCGCCGCGACTCGATTGCTCGCAATCGTGCGCGCCAGGCGTATGAAGCGGAATGTGAATGATCAGCCGGGTGCCGCGTCCGGGTGCCGAATCAATATCGAATGTGCCGCCGACCAGGCTGGCGCGTTCCTGGATGCCCGCCAATCCCCACCCCTGGTGAGGGACCTGGCGGTGAGTGACTTGTTCCGGCGTCATGCCCACGCCGTTGTCTTGTACGATCAACTCGACGCGACTTTGCGCGCCCGGCGTCTGATCCTGGTAGAACGCAAGTTTGACGATGGCCTGCTGAGCGCGAGCATGTTTGGCGACATTGGTCAACGCCTCTTGCGCGATGCGAAACAACACCGTCTCGACTTCGGGCGACAGCCGGCGGCGGTGACCGATCACCTGGACATGCACATCCATGGACAGGCGGTCGCGCCATTCGTCGGCCAGCCAGTGCAGCGCCGGCACCAAACCCAGATCGTCCAACTGGGGCGGTCGCAGGTCGGCCACCAGGTGCCGCATTTCGGCGATGGCGCGCGTGGACAATTCCTTGAGATTGGCAACCTGGGTGCGCGCCAGGTTCACATCGCGCGGCATCATTTCTTCCACGCCTGAAAGGCCCAGCGCCAGAGCCGTGAACGTCTGGCCGATGCCGTCATGCAGCTCCCGCGCGATGCGCTTGCGTTCCTCTTCCTGGGCTTCCACCGCGCGCCGAAGCAGATCGCCTCGCAGCACGTCGCGTTCCTGCACTTGCTGGTATAGCCTGGCGTTTTCGATGGCGATAGCCAGTTCCTGGCCCAGCGTGAGCAACAGCGACCGTTTGGTGTCAAAACTGACCAGGCCTTGGTGACAGATCACCAGGCTGCCGATGAGGCCGCGCTTGGCTTGCAGGGGCACGGCCGTCATGCGGTGGTCGGTGTCAATATACACGTCCGGCGGGCCGGCTTCCGCCGCGACCATAGCGTCCCAACCGATCACTTGAGCTGCCTTTACCTGGCTATCCTGGTCATTTGAATCAAAGCCCACGCTGGCGGCGATGGTGGCCGAAGCGGGCGCATCCAAAACAATCATCGCGGCGCGAGCGGGCAACAAGTCAACGACTTTGGTCACAGCTTGGTGTAGCAAGGTCTGCCAGTCTAACGTAGAAGCCAGGATGCGCGACATTTCGAACAAGACCGACAGCTCGTTTACGGCTTCTCGCAACTGCTGATTCAGTTGGGCGGTCTCGCGCTGAACACGCCTTTCGGCTTCCAGCGCGGCCTGTTCCGCCTCACGCAAACGTTGATTGCGTTCGCTCTCAAACACGCGCAGCGCACGGATGACGGTGATCGCCACGACCGCCGCCATCACGCCCCGAAAGAGTTGAACCGGCACGCCGAACAGGCGCAGAAACAAATCTGAATTGATAATGTTCGAAGGCGGCAGAGCGCTCCGGGTCACAAACACCTGGCCGACGACGCCGTACAGAGCAAAAGCCAAGCCCGCCCATGCCAGGTCCCGGCCAAAGCTCGCCACGCGACTTTGCGCGCCAGGCGTGCCCCGGTTGGCAAAGACTCGCCCTTGCGAAACCAACGCCCAACTGGTAATGGCGGCTCCAACAATCCCCAGACTGTAGCGCGCCCACACACTCGCGGCCACCAACCAGTCGGACAGCGACAGCCGGAGCCGCAATACGATCAGGCCACCCAGGCACACCCCGACGAGAGCGAGTGTGCGCCATAGGGCCGTCAACCTGGGTGCGTTGTCGGGCCGGCTTAGGCCAAACCCAAACGCAGCCAGGCACGTAAAAGAAACGACCAAGAGAACCAGCCGGATCTGCCCCAGCGGCAAACCGGGGGGCAGATGGCCCATCACCTCGAACATCTCGAACCATTCGTGGCCCCCGTGGATCAACCCAAAGGCAGCCAGCCAGGGCACCGATCGGGCGAGCCGCAATTCGCTGGTGCGCTCGACCTCCAACAGCACCGCCAGCCCCATCGCAAAAAAGGCCAGGCCGTAGAAAAAGTAGATGTAGGCGAGACTGTTGGGAGTCATTCGTCGGTTACTGGGTCAATAGTCGGTCAACTTTAGTCTGGCGGTGGTCGTGTCGCCGTTGCGCGCGCCGCGCTTTACGCCACCAACGCCCGCTTGACAATCACGAGCGCCACAATCACCAGTCCGATCATCACCACTGCCACGACCATCGCCTTGCGCCGGAAGATGCTTTCGGCCACTTTGGCCTCGGCGGCTTGTATAGTCTGTTGGCTGATTGAAACCGCCTGGCCGGTCAACTTGCTCACATCGGCCAGTTGCCCGGTGTGCTGCGCTGCGCGCGCGGTCAACAAGCTTGTCTTGGCCTGCTGTAACTGTTCCTCTTCTGGCCCCACGATCATCTGCAAGCTCGCCGCCTGCGCGATAGCTTTTCCGGCTTGGTCGTAAGTAATCGCGGCCTGGTGAATCGCCGTGTATAGCGACTTGACTGTTTCCGCCTGCGGCGATCCGGCCGGGTGACACTGCCCACATTGGCGCTGACCATTGCCAGTAAACATGTCGTCGGATGGGACTCCAACATCGTATCGCCCATGGCAAGTGACGCATTTAGGCCCGTCAGCGACGCTGGCATGTTTGCTCTTGAGGAAATAGTCCTGCGTGGCGCTGTGGCAACTGCCGCATACATTGGCGACCTCTTCAAAGCCGGGCGGGGTCGCGCCGTGCGTTCCGTGGCAAGTGGCGCAACTGGGCGCGCGCAAGTCCTGGTTCTTCAGTAGCGCAATGCCATGCACGCTGCTCTTGAACAAATCGTACTGATTCGTGGGGATGCCATAGGGCTTCATCAGCGCGGCGTCCGCATGGCAGCGCGCGCATAGAGCTGGCACGTTAAGCGGGTAGACGCTCGTACCCGGATCGTTGGTCTGGCGCGTGGCGTGACCATCGTGACAGTCAAAGCATGTCGCCACGTTGCGGTCACCTTTCGCCAGCAATTGTCCATGCTTGCTTTCTTGATACTTGCTCAATTGATCGGTCGGCAGGTCGTACTGCCGCATCATTTCCACGTTCGCATGACAGGAGCCACATAACGCCGGGATGCTGGCCTTGTCCGGCGCGCCGATGTATCCGGCGGCAGATGCCATCGAGCCGTTCGGATCGGCACTTGTCGGATCCCCCCCGTGGCAATCCGCGCAGCCGACATTTCGTGCGGCGTGGATGCTGCCCTCCCAATCTGTCACCGGCTGTTGGAGCTTGCCGCTCAGTGTTCGATGGCAGTCAGCGCACGAGTTTTTCCCTCCCGCAGCCGGGTGCGGGATGGGCGTGGGAGGCAGAACAGCCGGTGTAGGTGGCACCGTGGTCGGCTGGGTCACACTGGGCTGATGGCAGGTGCGGCAAGTGTCCTTCGTTCGACCGGCGTGATCATCGGGCACCTTGGGCGCGCCAGCCTGCCCGGTGGCATGGCACACCAGACAATCATCGCGGCCAATCACGTCGTGTGGGATGGACGGCGGACCGCCAGTTGCGGACGTGGGCGCAGCACCGGCAGTGGCAGTTGGCACGACGGGCGGCGTGGAGGTTGGTGCAGCGCCAGCCGCCGGATGGTGGCAGCCCTGGCACATATCGTTCGTGCGTCCGGCGTGGTTGGCGGGGAACTTGGGCGCGCCGTTGACTCCTTGCTCGTGACAAGCCAGGCAATCTTGTCGCCCGGTCAGATCATGCGGGATTGGCGGTTGAGCCAGACGAGCCGCGGTGGTGAGCAGGATGACGATGACTCCCACGGCTGCTACCGCAAGCATACGCCAAAGATGATGCTGTGTCATCGGTTTTTTCTCTTTCATGAGATGGCTCCCCACACACTCAATCCGGCAATGACCGTCACAGCAACGACGGCGGCAATTAGCCAGCCGAGTCGCTGCTTGGGGTCACGCGACGGTCCCCGGTCAATAAAGGGCACAAAGAAAACGACCGAGAGTCCCACGAACGATGCCAAGAGCACAATAATGCGCGGCGCGAGCTTGAGCGCCTGGTACAGTGAAAGGAAATACCACTCTGGCTTGATGTGCGCGGGCGTGCTCAGTGGACTGGCCTTTGGCTCCAGCCCGGCCGGAAAGAGTGAAGCCAGAATAACCAGAAGCGCCAGCCCAAGGTACCACGCGATGAGTTCGTCCAACAAATAGTTCGGCCAGAACGGCATTTTTTCTTTCGCCTTTTCTGGAGGCGTCTGGGGAGGAACAGCCAGCCCTTGCCGGTGGACGAGAAACAGGTGCAACAGCAGCAAGCCTGCCAGCGTCAGCGGTAGAATGAGCATATGAACGCCCTGGAAGCGCGTCAGCGTAACGCCGGTCACGTCCGTTCCGCCGCGCAGCAATTCGAGCAACTGCTGGCCGATCACCGGGATTGATCCGGCGATTTCGGAGCCGACCGTCGTCGCCCAGAATGCGCGCTGATCCCACGGCAGCAGGTAGCCGGTGAATCCAAAGCCCAACGTCGAGATCAGGAGCAGCACGCCGATCAGCCACGTCATCTCGCGTGGCCGCTTGTACGCGGCCTGGACAAAGACGCGCAGCAAGTGCAGCACGACGGCAATAATCATCAGGTTGGCGCTCCAGGCATGAACGCTGCGAATGAGCCAGCCAAATCGCACTTCGTTCATAATCCGCAAGATGCTGTCATACGCTTCTTCCGGCGAGCCGCGATAATAAAGTGAGAGCAAGGTGCCGGTGGCGGCCTGCACACCAAAGAAGAACAGCGCCAGCCCGCCCAGATAGAGCGTTTGGGCATTCTTGGGTATATCCACATGGAGCAGAGCGGCAACGGTTTCGCTCACGCCGGCCCGCTCTTCGAACCATTGCCCCACACGGTTGGTCCAGTTATTGGTCTGCATGGCTACCCCACTTGTACATATATCTTGCCGCCCTCGATGCTGACCGAGACGGGAGACAAGGGGCTGGGCGGCGGACCAGAGATGACCGTGCCCGTGACGGGATTGAATCGCCCATCGTGGCACGGACACTGAATGAATCCGCGCGACTGCTGCCAACTAACGATGCAGCCTAGGTGAGTGCAAATAGCCGAGAACGCTTTGACGCCGCCCTGGGCCGTGTGGACGACGATGACGGGCTTATCACCTGCGGAGACGATCTTGCCCTGGCCGACGGGCAAGTCGCGTTCGTCACCCACTGCAACACGCTCACCTTTCGTGGCGGAGCGGCGAGCGGGCGGCCACAAATAGCCGAGGATTGGCGTCAGCACACCACCCAGTGTGGCGACGACCGAGAAACCCACTAGGGCCTGAATGAAGGTGCGACGATGAATTGGCTGGCCCGGGCCACCGTTCTGGCTGTTCGATAGATCAGACATGGCCTCCTCCTTCTTCAGTCAATCCGTTGCTCGGCTACTCGCTCCCCCGATTGAGAGTAACCGGTTGACTGATTGACTCATTACTGTTCCGGCGCGCCGGCAGCAATCCACTGGCGAACCAACTCGATCTCTTCCGGCGTGAGTTGGCCGGGATGCCCACCGGCGGTTTGCTTCTTGATGATCAGACTCTTATCCGCGTCGTTGGGCGTGAGGGCTGGGCCTGAAGCGCCACCTTTCAGCAAGCTTTCGTAGGTCGTCAGCGTCAGCCCACCCATCGTGCCGTGGCAGCCGGCACACTTGGCCTGGAACAATGGCTGGATATCCTTGACAAAGGTCGGCTTGCCGGCACCAGTCGAAGGCGCTCCGCCAGTTGGCGCAGCCCCCTCAGTCGCGCCTGCATCAATCCAGGCCTTGATGACAGTTAGTTCATCAGCCGAAAGTTGGCCGGGGTGGCTGCCGCCCTCTACTTTCTTGATCAGCAAACTGCCGGCTGCATCTTTGGCGGTGATAACAGGGCCGTTGGCACTGCCCTTCATCAACGTGGCATAGGTTGTGACATTCAATCCGGCTGTGGCCGTTTCGCCGTGACAGGTGCCGCACCTGGTTTTTAGAGCGGCCTGCACGTCGGCAAAACTCGCCGTTGTTGATGCTCCGCCTTGCGCAGTCGGAGCCGGCGTGGGAACAGGCGTTGGGGCAAGTGTAGGCGTCGCTTGCGGAGTAACGGTGACCAGGATCGCCGCGCTCTCAGCAGGCGGCACCGTTGTGATCGCTGTCTTTTCGAACGTGGCAAATTTAAACACGCCAAAGGCCAGGACCAGCCCCACGACCGTGGCGATGGGGAAATAGACCAATTGCCGGGAGCGCAGCACTGTAGGCTCGATCTTGCGCCGGGCGACGCCGCGCGCGATGGCTTCCAGTTCCCGGCCATGCTCGTGCGCCATCTCTTCTTCGGTCAAGTGACCGGTGAGCATGCTTTTGTTGAAATGCTTTAGGTGTACGCTGTAAAAGTGCCAGATCAGAATCGCCAGCACAGCCAGGATGGCTTCGCCGCCGTGGGCCGCTTTGGCCGCCGGAATCCATTCGCCTGGGACGAGCTTGGCGGTCGAGATGGGATTCCACAGCATAAAGCCGGTGATGCCCATAACGACCGTGCCCCACACGACGGCCCAGTACTCCATTTTCTCGCCATAGTTGTAGCGCCCGAACTTGACGCGAGACTTGGTCAACCCCAAGTTGTAGCGCATGTCGTTCCACCATTCGACGAAATCCGTTGGCGTGGGCAGCATGGTGAGCCGCCCGCGCAGCACAAAGATGCGATAGCCGACGGCCCCTATGTGATAGACCGAAAGAAGAATCATCACAATGGCGTTGATGTGATGAATGGTGCGCGTCATCTCGATGCCGCCAAAGAACTTGATGACGGCTTCCGCAAACCAGCCGCCCGCAAACTTTTGCGGCAGGCCAGTAGCGCCCAGCAACGTGAACGAGACCAGCAGAATCAGGTGTTCCAGTCGAGCCAGCAAATCAAACCGCAGGTACCGCCCACTTGCAGCGCTCGCGGTCATTTTCGTTTGAGTCGCCATGCTAAGCCTCCTTGCCTGCACGGCGGTTGAGCAATCGCCGCATGGCGTCCAGCAAGACCATCACGACCATGAAGCCGAGCACCGCTGGAACGAAGATTTTGTAGAACAGATTCACATAGTACACGATCGGATATTTGGTGGGCGAAGGTTCATAGTGGCTGAGCCACGCGCCTGTAAAGCTTTCGGTCGTCGCATCGGGGTGGCACTTTTGGCACGCCTTGAGCATGTTGGACTTGATCTGCAAGCCCGCAGTGGGATCCTTAGTGCTGGCGATGTTGTGCACGCCGTGGCAGTCAAAACAGACTGGCTTGTTGGTGATCTGATCGGGCGACTGTTTCTCGAACAGGGTGACCGTCGTTCCGTGAAAGTCGGCCACATACGAGTTGACCACATTCGTCGAGATACCATACTTGCCCATGCGCTTGGGATCACCGTGGCATTTGCCACACATTTCCGTGGGCGACTTTAATCGGAAGGCGACAGTCGTGGGGTCTTCGATCTTGTGCACGCCGTGGCAGTCCACGCACGTCGGCACGTCGGGGTTGTCGGATGTCATCAACGCCAAGCCGTGGACGCTGTCCTTGTACTCGTTGAAAATCGCGCCGTGGCACTTGCTGCACATCAGCGGAATCTGCTTGCGTGGCTGGTCTGGCGGGCGAACATCGTGCGCACCGTGACAGTCGGCGCAGACCGCGCCCAGACGATTGCCTGAAGCCAGCGCGCGCTGATGAACGCTGTCCAATGTCTTTTGATAATTGTCCGTATGGCACTGCTTGCAGGCGGTATACAAGTCGAGCGTTACCTGCCGCCGGTCAGCCGGTTTGTATTCCGGATGCGGGTAGCCCGATATGTTGGTGTGACATACATTGCAGGCAAAGCCCTTAGCGCCATGCACCGAATTCTTGAAAGAATCCGGGTCAACGTAGAGCGAGATGATTTCTCCGTTGACAGCCTTCATCTGCTGACCGGGGTTGGAGTGACAGCCCAGGCAGGCTTGATTATCTGCAGCGGCGGGCGGGGCCGAAGGCGCGAGTGGCGTGGCCTCAGCGGTCTGTCCCGTGACCACACTGGCAGACGTATTGTTGCTCACGACCAGAAAAACGGCCAATACGAACAGTCCTGCGAGCACGCTGACTGCGACGCGACTACTCGTGCGTCTCATAGAGTTGACTCCTTCGTTCGATGATACTGGTCAAGACCCTTTAACTTGCCTTCGGCCTGCGCGTGGCCACCACGACCAGCACAACGATCACGATGGCGGCGAGGCCCAACCACACGAGCCAATTCGTGCCGGGAACAGCTTGTGGCACCGGCGCTGCCGTTGGAGCAACCGTCGGCAGCGGCGTCAGTGTTGGAGTCGGAGTCGGTGGCTCCGGCGTGGGAGGGATTGACGTTGGCGTGACCGTCGGCTGATCGAGCGTCTTGAGATCGCTATCGGCTTTGGCCAGGATGGCTTTGGCGTACGGGTAATTGTGGAAGCCCTTGGAGCCATCGGCTTTGACGAAAGAGATATTGGTAAAGGCGGCTTTGAAGCTATCCGGCGCAGTGTCGGCCGGCGCTTGGGTCTTGGCGTCAATCCAGGCTGCATTCTTTTCGCTCAATGCCTTGAGGCGAGCGTCCAATGCGGCGAGTTCGTTGATCATTTCCTTCTGGCGGCTATCAATCACCGTCTGCAGCGCATCGGCAGAGAACTGCGGCGCGTTGGCCTTGTCGTTGATGTGGCACGCGCTGCACGCGCTCGGCTCACCCTTCTCTGCCTTGCCCGGCATGACGATCTTCCAATCGTGCGTCGCAATGTCGCGATTGCCTGTGGCAATCGTGTCGGCGCTCTTGGCGGTGCCGGGCATGTGGCAACTCACGCAGATTGCCTGCCCATCTTTGGCCGTAAAGTGCGGAGAAGCTTTGCCTTCGACGCCGACCGCGCCTTTGCCTTCGTACATTTCCTGCATCGGCTCGTGGACCACATCCCCTGCTTTGATCGGGCGGGCGCCGCCGGATGTCTCGTTGTGGCAAGCCGTACATTCTTTATACGACTCATTGCGGAGCAGTTCATTAAACATCTGTGTGCCCGTCTTGTGCGGGCTGTGGCATGTCTGGCAGGTGATGCCGAACTTGGCATCCGCCAGCTTCACGGGTTGGGTGGCCTTGTCCTGCAAAGCCAGGAATGCATCGGCGCTGTGGCATGCAGCGCAAGAGTCTTGCCCGCCTTGTTTCTTGAGCGTGTCGAGGGCCGCCGCGTGCTTGGACGGCTGCCATTCCAAATACTGCTGGCGATGCGTCTTGGCGTGACCATCAACCCACCAGTTTGGGTCCGTGTCCTGCCCGGTCGGCTGGACGGGCGTCCAGTTGGCCTTGCTCAAGTCTCCGCCGGGCGTGTAGTCGAGCGGATACTGGTGCGTCTCACCTTTGTCGTCTTTCGAAGCGCCGCGCGTGTGACATTGCCCGCAGATTTGCGCATCCAGCGCCTTGCTCTTGTTGACGGGGATGTTGTCCTGGGTGGATTTGCCTGGCACTGCATGCTCGGAGCCGGGGCCGTGACAGGCTTCGCAGCCAATCCCTAATTCGACAAAGGGCATCCCTTTCCCGGACTTGTAATTGGCCGCCGTGAACTTGTTCGCTTTTTCGAGGTTGAAACCGGTCGTATGGCAGCCCGCACATTCCTTCAGCCAGTCCTCGCCCACGGCTGCAGGCTGCCAGGTAGCATCAGAAGCTGCTGGCCCCTGGCCCGGAATGTTCCACTGGCCCGCGCCCATCACCAACCGGCCAGTTTTGGGGTCGGCGAGAATGTACCGCTGCCGATAACGCCAGCCCAGCGTCAACACAACATTCGTCTTCTTGTACAAAAGCTTGGTGTCCGTGATGACACTGGACATCTTGTCAAAGTCTGCCAGGATTGCTTTCGAATCTTTGGCGGGGTCGAGAATCATCTTGGTGTGAAGAGAGGCAGACCAACTCTCATAGATGGCGGGGTGGCACGCAGCACACTTGTCGGATCCGATGTAAGTAGGACCGGGGGGTTGATTACCTTGTGCCGTGGCAAGCGTAACGCCAACTGCTGCAATTGCAAGAAGGACGATGACAACTACTATGATCTTCTTCAACATGGTTTGCTGCCTTTCGGTCATTGACTCGCCCACGTTCGCCATTGCATCCAACAATTTTCTGTGTTCGTGAATCCACACCGACGAAAAAGCCAGTGGGACGCGCAGTGTACCCCATTTGTCATGGGGGAATACACGCATTATAACACGTGATCGCTTGATGCAAAAGTTACATTTTACGACAAGGACATTACAAAACAAATGTAACATTTCAGTCATGTTCATGGGTGTATTCCCCCATTCGATACAGGCAATATGGCGGACTTACCCCGTCACAATGGCATTTTGACACAGATTTCCACGTGTGGTATAGTCTCAAAAGGCGTGAGTGACAAGCACGGGAGAAAAAATGCGCACAAAATTCCTAATCGGTGGCGTGATCATAGCGGCAGCCGTTGTCTACCTGATTGTGTCAAGTATCAGCAGTTCGGCCCAGTATTATCTCACAGTCAAAGAGATACGCGGAAAGGGACAGGCGATGGCGGGGCGCAATCTGCGCGTGTCCGGTTTTGTCGTGGGCGACAGCATCGCCTATAATCCACAGGCGTCCAGCCTATCATTCGATATTGTAGATACCCATGAAGAGTTGACCGCCACAACCAAAGTGGACACGCTCAAGATTCTCTACACCGGCCCCAAACCGGACTTGCTACAGCACGAAGCCCAGGCCATCGCCGAAGGCAAACTCAATCCTGATGGAACGTTCACCGCGAGCAACCTGTTGCTCAAATGCCCCACGCGTTACGAGGATCAACTCCCCACTCCGACGCCGAAGCCGGCGCAGTGAAAGCTTGGCCCATAGCGTTTCATGATCAACGAGAGCTTCTTCAATATCTAGGAATTTTAATTTGGGGGGGAAAATTTTGGAAGTGGGTACTGGATTCGCGCTGATCCCACTCAACAGCAAACATTTTTACCCCGAGTGAAGCGTCGGGTCTCTAAGTGACCTAAAATCAAGTCACAGGAACGCGAAAGTGTCTCGCGAGGGTTATCCAAGGTGGACCAGGAGTATTGTAGGGAGGTGTGGGCTTCAAGATGTATCGAAGTAGAAGGCGAGTTGTTGATAGTGGAGGAGTGCCGCCCGAAGCGGCTCCATTGCCGTCACCGTCGCCTACCAGGCCACACTCTCTGGTGTGGGGAGCGCCATCCTCGTCATCCCTAACACCGTCATCAGCAGCGCTGCCCCATCGGGACCATCACCCGCACGGCGACCATCGTCGCTAATAGATTCGCCGTCTATCTGCCGCTGGTCCGGCGACAACCCGAAGACCGATTTACGGTGATCACCCTCGTCGCCGGAGCGCGCTGTGACGCGGAACACCTCTGCATTGATTGGAGGAAGAGATATGCGGCATACAAGGCTGATCACATGCGTTGTTCTGTTGGGGGTTTTGGTGTCGTGCTCGCTCGGGCCGACCCGATCGGGTCACTCCCCGACAAAAACCGTGGTCACCGTTGCTGCCAGCCCAACCATTGGGGCAATCACGGTTCAGACGCCCGGCCTCATAGAGAAATACGCCCGGTTTGAAATATCGTTTGGGATCAGCAGTACCGCAGCCACGAATCCTTATTTTCCTTACGATGGAGCTACTCCGTCGGGCGTCGCCAGGGGTACGGGGATCACGGTTGACGCGTTGCTATTGCCTCCTGGTAAAAGCAACTGGAACAACGCGTACGTTCTGCCGTGCTTCTATTATCAGCCAGTGGAGGAACTCGGCAGAGGCGACGAGGCTGCCTTACTCCCCACAGGCCAGCCCGACTGGCGCTGCCGTTTTACGCCGGACGTGGTCGGCACGTGGAAATATCACCTTCGCGCAACAGATGCAAACGGGACGACAGCTACCGGCGACAACCCGTTCGCGTGCATCAACTCCACGCGCAAAGGCTTTATCAAAGTTAGTTCCACGGATTCGCGCTATTTCGAGTACTCGGATGGGACACCTTTCATCACACCGCTCATCAATGCCGGATTCAATGGATTAGCCAGCCTGCGGGCCAACCTCCAAAAGTGGGGCGAGAATGGAGTGCGGTTCGTCCGCTGGTTCCCCACCCGTGAGGGGGCGCCAATTCCGGCTATTCCTTTCGGGGACGACATCCCCAGCAGTTGGGGATTTGGCGGGGGGATTGACTGGGACGATGTGGACTCCGGCGCTGGCAAGCTGTTTAGCTTTTTCCCCTATTACTACACGGGCCAATCCGTTCCCGCCGTACCGGGGGCACAGTATCGCCTCACCCTGCGAGCCAAGGTGACGGGCAACAAGGTCTTTCGCCCGCAGATTGCCCACGACCTCGAACCCCTGGGTGAATTGACCATCCGAGACAATGGAGGATGGCACACCTACACGCTGCAAGTGACCAACACAGTCAACGCCGAATCGCTGTGGGTCTATCTCCGCGATGGGTACTCGGAGAACGATAACACCTCGGGCAAGATCCGCTTGCATTCCATCCTGTTCCAGCGCGACGAGACCGGCGACGGCAACTGGGGGCCGAATTTGTTGACGCGCTCCGATCCCGACACCTACAACTATGTAGATCAACGCGGGGCCGCTTTGCTGGATGAAGTCTTGCGGCTTTCGGAGCAGTACGGTGTGTACCACAAGCTCACTCTGTTCCACAAGAACGATCAAGTCCTCAACCGCTTTTTGCCGAATGGAACCATCACCAGCACGTGGGATGAGATCGACAACAACTTTTACTCGCAAGAGGGCTGGGCCTCCCGCTGGTATCAACGAGCGTATACGCGGTACTTTATCGCCCGCTGGTCGTACTCGACCGCGCTACATTCGCTCGAGCTAGCGAACGAAAATCACCTGACCCAGAAAAGCTATGACGCCGGCTTCGCCCTGGCGGATTACGTTCGCCGCACGTCGCCCCGGCATATCCTGATGTCCAATTCCTTTTGGGGCTGGTTTGTCGAGCCGTTCTGGACCGATCCGCGACGCGGGCAGTTGATGGATTACGCTGATAAACACTGGTATGCCAACCAAAGTGGCGCAGGGGATAATGGCGAGTTGATCAGTACGATCACAGATGATTCTGCCGCCAATGTGCGCCAATGCTGGCGGCGGTTCGGAGAATACAGCAAGTGGTTCAATTACACCAAGCCAATTGTCCGGGGCGAGACAGGTGTGGCCGTCTCGGACACAGGGCCGCAGGATCCTGACATCGCAAAGGACACGCAAGGCACATACTATCACAAGAAACTCTGGGCGCATGTGGGCGCGGTGGGGTACTTGTGTGACGGCGAGTGGTATCTAGGTTCCCTGGATGATCACAACCTTTGGGGAATGTATGCTGCCTATGATCGGTTCATGCAAAGTGAGCCGGTATCCAACGGGCACTACGACGCCATCGGAACAGATTTGGATGGCTCTCACCAGATCACGATCTCCGAAGGCACAGGGAACCTGCGCGCCTGGGGTGCGCGCGATGCCGTCGCCGGGCGGGTGCTGCTGTGGATTGACAATGCCCGGCACACGTGGCGGAACGTCGTGGACAAAGTCTCAATCTCCCCCGTGGGTGGAACGCTCACCCTGCATGGTTTGCCGCAGGGGGAGTATAAAGCAGAGTGGTGGAACACCACCACCGGTGCCATCGTCAAATCCGAGACGTACACTGTGGGGCACGGTGGCGATCTCACGTTCCTGGTTCACGACTTGGCGGCGGATGAGGCCGTCAAGTTCAGTAGAGCCAGGTGAGCAAGTTGTCTATGTGAGGCAAGCTGGGATTTCGCCGATGTTTAGACACCTGACGACTCGCCCTATCTTGAAGCCATCACCCGCGCCTACGGCGAAGAACCGCGCCCCAATCCCGCCGGGGCTACTCAGCGCGTCTTGTCCAATCGCCGCGCCCTCGTCGTCCACGACGGCGGGAGTTGACTCCCGCCGTCGTGTATGGAGGCAGTGAATGGTCTCGGATATCGGGTTGATCGCGGTCTTGTTAGCGTTTGCGAGCGGCATTTACGCTATCATCGCGGCAGTGTATGGCGCGCGGAACAAGCGTGACGATTGGGCGATGAGCGCCCGTAATGCGGCGCTGGTGATCGCTCCGCTGTTGACATTGTCCGCGCTGATGATTATCTACTCTAACCTCACCGGCAACTTTCGTCTGGAATACACCTCGCACGTTTCCAGCCGATCCACGCCGACGATTCTCAAGATCACGGCTTTGTGGGGCGGGCAGAACGGCTCACTTTTATTCTGGTCATGGCTGATGTCCATCTTTGTCGCGGGCGTGATGCTCCGCAAGTGGGACAAGAACCGCGACCTGATGCCCTACGTCATCGCCGTGGCCGAGATCACTCAGACTTTCTTTCTTGCGTTGGTCGTGTTGTTCGCCAATCCCTTCGCCAAGTTGTGGCAGACACCGGCAGGTGATATTGTCGGCGCGGTGTTTGGCGCAAGCTCACTCTTTACCCCATTGAGCAGCCTTGGCTTTTCCGGCATCGCACAGACGTTGTTCGCGCCGCTCGGCTCGCTGCCTTTCACGCCGGCGGATGGTCAAGGTCTGGCGCCATTGCTGCGCCATCCCGGCATGGTGGCGCATCCGCCGTTCTTGTATCTGGGCTTTGTCGGTTTCACGATTCCTTATTCATTCGCTATGGCGGCGCTCATCACCGGCAAAACAAACGACGACTGGATTCGCACGACGCGCCGTTGGACATTGATGGCGTGGCTGTTTCTGGGCATTGGCTTGCTGCTAGGCGCGCGCTGGGCATACGACGTGCTGGGCTGGGGCGGCTATTGGGGCTGGGACGCGGTGGAGAATGCCGCGCTCATGCCCTGGATTTCGGGCACGGCATTTCTACATTCGGTGATGATTCAAGAAAAGCGCGGGATGCTCAAGACCTGGAATATGTTCCTGATCATCTTGACGTTCGCCCAGGTGATCTTGGGGACGTTCATCACGCGCACGGGCATCATCTCGTCGGTGCACTCGTTCGCGCGCTCGTCCATCGGCGTGCCGTTCCTGACATTCACGGGTGTGATGCTCGTCGGCTCAATTGGTCTGCTGCTGGCGCGGTTGGACGATCTCAAAAGCGAAAACAAACTCGACAGTCTGCTTTCGCGCGAGGCAGCGTTCATCGCGCAGAACGGATTGTTCCTTATCATCAACCTGGCCGTCGCCATCGGCACATACTTTCCGATCTTTTCCGAGTTGCTGACGAGCAATAAGATCACCGTTGGCGCACCATACTATCAAAGTGTGGTGGGGCCGCTGCTCGTGCCACTTGTCCTGCTGATGGGCGTCGCGCCGTTGATCTCGTGGCGCGTGGCTTCGCCCCAGGCATTGACCAAAAGTGCGCTGTACATTCCAGGGCCAATCACGGCGGTGGCCCTGGTCATCATCTTTGTGTTGGGCATCCACAACCCCATGGCATTGCTGGGCCTGGGGCTGGTGATTTATGCCGGTGTGATCATAGCGGTCGAATACGTGCGCGGTGTTCGAGCGCGGCACAAGACGACGGGCGAAAGCTGGCCGATCGCGCTGTGGACTTTGGTCGGACGTAACCGGCGGCGTTACGGCGGCTACCTGGTTCATGTCGGCATCGTGCTGATGGGTGTGGGCATAGTCGGCACACACTTTTATCAGCAAGAGACGCAGCAGGCACTCGCGGTTGGTCAATCGCTATCTATCGGCAACTACAAGGTCACATTCCGGCAGTTGGAACTGGTGCCTTCGGGCCAGGCCGACAAGAATATCATCTCGGCGCGCGTGGACGTTTCGGAAAACGGCAAATTCCTAACGACGATGCGTCCCTACCAGGAGCAGTATACGAACGGCGAGCGCATGACGCCGCCTGCCCTCCTCGGCTCGATGAAGGAAGACCTGTATGTTTTGCTGGGCGGCTGGGAGGCCGATGGTTCGCTGGCGACGTTCAAAGTGTTTATCAATCCGCTGGTCAACTGGTTGTGGCTGGGCGGGCTGATGTTCATTTTCGGCACACTGGTCGCCGCGTGGCCAAGTGCGGCAGAGGAACGTCGAGCAGTGAGTGTGGAACGTAGAGCACTGAGCGCAAATGCGGCGAGGTAGCAAGATGCAGGATGCAAGATGCAAGTCGCAAGTCACAGGGCACAGGTCGCTGGATGCGTGGTGGGCAATTGCCTTACTGGTTGGTGTGATAGCAAGCTTGTTGGTCATCGGCGTGGTGGCCGCACAAGGCGGGACGGTCACAGACGATCAGGTGAACGCGATTGCCAAGCGGCTCAATTGCCCGGTGTGCGAGAATGTGCCGTTGGATGTGTGCGAGACGCAAGCGTGCGTGCAATGGCGTGACCTGATCCGCCAAAAGCTCGCTGCCGGCGAAAAGCCGGAGCAAATCATCAACTATTTCCAGACCACCTACGGTGACCGTGTGTTACAAGAGCCGCCGCGTCAAGGGTTCACAGGGTTGGTGTGGATTCTGCCATTCGTCGGGCTGGTCGCTGGCATGGCGATTCTTGTCGTCGTCTTGCGGCGAATGACTGCGCGGCCTGCGCCGGTCCAGTTGGAAACTGCGCCATCCGAGTCGGCTGATGAATATCGCGAGCGATTGGAGCGCGAACTCAAGGAGCTGGGATGAGCGAAGTTGCCTTGCCCTCGACAAAGAAAACGAGCCGCTCGATCTGGCGCGTGATTGCACTCCTGGTCGTGGTGGGGCTGGTGCTCGCTCTGGCGCTGCAATTGCGCGCGCGGAATGCCACTCAGCCCACATCCGGCGCCGCGCCCGATTTTATTCTGAAGGTATACTCTGGCTACGACGGTGGATCGGGCAAGCCTGAGATCAGGTTAGCCGATTTGCGCGGGCAAGTTGTGTTCGTCAACTTTTGGGCCAGTTGGTGTGTGCCGTGCCGTGACGAGCAGCCCGCCTTGGAAAAAGTCTGGCGGCAATATCGCGACAAAGGCGTCGTCTTTGTCGGGGTTGACTATGTGGACACCGAGCCGGCGGCGCTCAAATACCTGGCCGAGTTCGGCGTCTCGTATCCCAATGGACCCGACCTGGGCACCAAGATTTCGCCCAAGTATCACATCCAGGGTGTGCCGGAATCGTTCCTGGTGGATCGCCAGGGGAACATTGTCTTGTTCAAAATTGCGCCGATCAATGCGGCAGAGCTTGTAACAGCATTGGATCATGCATTGGCAAAGTAAACCGTACTGTGTGATGCGTGATACATGACATTTACGCATCACGTTTCACGTATCAGAGGGCTTATGGACATCGTCGTAGCTTTGGTCGGGTTGGCGATTGCAGTGATCGTGGTGGTGTACATCACTCAGCCACTCATCGTCAGGACGCGCGTCAAGACAGCCGCGCCAGAGTCTCCACGCGACAAGCTGCTGGCCGAACGTGATGCGCTGTACACCACGATTCGCGATTTGGATTTTGATTTCCAGACCGGCAAGTTGCTGGAAGCAGATTATCGCGTGACGCGAGAGACGTACACGGCACGCGGAGTGGAGATTTTGAAGGAACTGGATGCGATGAACGTGGGACCGCAAGAAGCAAGAAGCAAAAGGCAGAAGGCGGTCGCCGATGACATCGAGGCGGCCGTGCAGGCCAGACGCAAAACAAAATCGCAAGTCGCAGGTCGCATGGCTGAGGAAGATGGGATCGAAGCGGCAATCCGGGCTCGCCGCCAAACCAAAATCAGCCATCAGCAATCCACAATCAGCCATCAAGCATGCCCATCGTGTGGCACTCTATTCGATCCAGCCGACCGGTTTTGCGGAAAGTGCGGCGCCGCGTTGACCAGGGAGGCAACCCGTTGAAATCACTATTCTTCATTCGTTGGCCCGTCATCGGGTTGAGTCTGGTCGCGTTGGTTGTTCTCGTTGCCTGCAACACCGCGGGTGAGTTGCCGCAAGGCCCCGTCACGCCGCTCGTTCCGCCGGCCGGCGCAGTCGCCACGCGCCCCGTGCAGCCCACGTCCTCGCCCGCAGCATCCCAACCGACTGCCACAGCTATAACGTTGCCAACAGGTCAGTCCGCCATCGTCGGGACGCTCACCAATGGCACAGCGGGCGCAAACATTCCGGCTCATCAACCGCTGACGTTGTACGCACTCACGCAGGATGGCAGCTCGATCCTGTTCACGCGCACCGTCACGTCGGATGCGGGCGGGCAGTTCGCGTTCGACCAGCTCGATCCTTCGCCCACGACAATGTACGCAATTCAGACACAATACCTGAAGGCCTATTACACGAGCGACCCGTTGACGTTCACTCACGGCAGCGTGACGCTGACCGTGCCTATCACGGTGTACGAGACCACGACGGATGCCGCCGCCGTGAGTGTGGAACAGATGCACCTGTTCTTTGATTTTGTGTCGGGCAGCACGACGGTGGGTCAGTTGTTCATTGTGTCGAACTCGGGTGACCGGGCGTACATTGGGGCGGATGGCACTTCACTGCACTTGCCGCTGCCTCCAGGCGCAACGAATGTTCGCTTCCAGGATGGTGAATTGGGCGGACGGTATCAGTCGGTGTCGGGCGGCTTTGCAGACACGGAGGCAATTGCGCCCGGCGTGGGCGCGGCGCAGATTCTTGTCTCGTACGACTTGCCCTATGACGGCAAAAAGCTCGATATGAGTTTGCCGATGGCATATCCCGTCAAGAGTGTGAATGTGCTCATTCCGGAGAGCGGCCCCAAGCTCACCAGCCCGCAGTTGACCTCTGCCGGTTCGCGCCAGACGCAGGGCGGCAACATGCTGAACTATGTCGGCGGGAACCTGGCTGCCGGAGCAAGCCTTGCGCTGCAAATCAGCGGCGCGGCCAATACTGCTGCGACGGGCGGAACACCTTCAGAAAGCACAAGCACGCCGTGGGTGTTGATCGCCAGCGCGGCGTTGCTGCTGGTCGCAGTGGGTATCGTCGCCTTTGTCTGGCTGCGTCAACAACGTGAAGCAGTCGAGGAAGAAGTGGAGGACCCGGAGTCGCAACGCGAAGAGCTTTTGGATGCCCTCGCCGAATTGGATGACGACTTTGAGGCGGGGCGCGTGGCCGAGGCGGACTATCGCCGGCAGCGCGCGGAACTCAAGGCGGAGCTCGTCGAGTTGATGAGGCAGGATGGGGTGACAAGGTAACAGGGTGACAAGGTGATATGGCGCACGCACTACGGAACATGCAATACGCAACACGCGAACGCCTGGGTGGAGAAGCATGCTTGAAGTCAAGAGTCTCGTCAAATCATTCGGCCCCACCATCGCGTTGCGCGGCGTGAACCTGTCCGTGCCGGATGGACAGTTCGTCACGCTCGTCGGCCCGAATGGCGCGGGCAAGACGACGATGCTGCGCATCCTGGCGACACTCTCGCGTCCCACATCAGGCACGGTCACGATCGGCGGGCACGAATTGCCCAAAGGCGCGAGGGACGCCCGCCGCAGCATCGGACTGGTGAGCCACCAGACGCTGCTCTACGGCGATCTCTCTGCCGAAGAGAACCTGCGCTTTTATGGCCGGATGTACGACGTGGCCGACCTGGACGCGCGCATCACGCAGGTATTGGAGATGGTGGGACTGGCGCATCGCCGCCGCGATCCGGTGCGGACGTTTTCGCGCGGGATGCAGCAGCGGCTTGCCATCGCCCGCGCGGTGTTGCACCGCCCGTCGCTGATGCTGCTCGACGAGCCGTACACCGGCCTCGATCAAGACGCCGCCGCGCGATTGGAAACCGTCATGTCCAGCGTCGGCACCGAGGGGCGCACCGTCGTCATGACGACGCACGATCTGGAACGCGGCCTGGCCGTGGCCGACCGCGTGGTGATCCTGGCCAAAGGCCGCGTGGTGTTTGAGGCGAATCGCGACGAGTTGGACACCGCCGCGTTTAAGGAAGCGTATCGGCAGCACACTCTATGACATACGTAACACGCGCTCCGTATTGCGTGTTCCGTTTCAAAAGCGCATTACCATTCAATGAACTACCTGAAACAAGTCGCCGCAATCATCGCCAAAGATATTGCCGCCGAGCTGCGCACGCGCGAGATGCTCAGCTCGATGGGCGTGTTCGCCATACTTGTCATCATCGTTTTCAACTTTGCGCTCGAGTTGACCGAGCGGCAAATCATCGAGACGGCCACGCCGGGCGCACTGTGGGTGACGATTATCTTTGCCGGGATGTTGGGCTTGAATCGTTCGCTTTCAGTCGAGTTGGACAAAGGTTGTCTGGATGGGCTGCTGCTGACACCGGTGGATCGCAGCGCCATCTTTTTCGGCAAGGCGCTGGGCAATGCGCTGTTCATGCTCATCGTCGAGGCCATCGTTCTGCCGCTGTTTGTCGTGTTTTTCAACGTGCCGCTCGTGCAGCCGTGGGTGATCTTGATCGTCGTGCTGGGCACGCTGGGCTTTGCGGGCGTGGGCACGCTGCTCAGCTCGATGGCCGTCAACACGCGAGCGCGCGAGGTGATGCTGCCCATCCTGCTGTTCCCGGTGGCGATGCCGGAACTGATCGCCGCCGTCAAAGCCACCTCCGGCGCGATGATGGGACTGCCCGTGTCGGAATGGCAGCAGTGGCTCAGTCTGCTGATTGTGTTCGACGTGGTGTTGGTAGCAGTGTCGTTCATGGTGTTCGAGTACGTGGTCGAGGAATGACGAGTGTCGAAAGAGTTGTTCGTCCTTCGTCTTTCGTCCATCGTCGGGATGAGGAGGAGCATGAAACAAAAGGCAGATGTGACCGGAAATGCGCTCGCCATCGCCAGCGGCGTGCTGGTCGTGACGGCGCTGGCATTGGCGTTCCTGTGGGCGCCGCACGAAACCACGATGAAGGACGTCCAGCGCATTTTCTATTTTCACGTGGCGGTGGACTGGGTGGGCTTTCTGGCATTCTTTGTCACGCTGGTCGCGTCGGTAGCGTATTTGAAAACGCATGACCGCAAGTGGGACATCGTGGGCATGTCGTCGGTCGAGATCGGCGCGCTGTTCCTGACGATGGGCGCAGTCAGCGGCAGCCTGTGGGCGCGGCCTGTGTGGAACACCTGGTGGACGTGGGACGCGCGGCTGACGACGGTCGCCATCACCTGGCTGGTGTACATGGCCTACCTGATGCTGCGCAGTGCGATGGACGACCCGCAGCGGCGCGCGCGATTTTCGGCGGTGTATGGCATCGTCAGCTTTGTCACCGTCCCGTTGACGTTCGCCTCGGTCTTTTTCCTGCGGACGATTCACCCGGCATTATTCGCGGCCAGCACCGCCGCCCAAGGCCAGATGCAGTTTGAGACGGGGCTGGGCTCGGCCAAGATGGGCATGACGCTGACGTTCTGCGTCATCGCGTTTACCGTGGTGTATGTCGCGTTGCTGCGCTCCCGCATCCGTCTGGAACATACAGCGGATCGCGTCGCGCGGCTGCAACAAGAACTTGTGGCATAAGACCTGACAGGTTGTCCGACCGTTCCGGTCGGCTGAAACCTATCAGGTCTGCTGGGAGGAATCAATGGCAGACTTTATGAGCTTCAAGAACGCCATCTTTTTGGTAGCAGCTTACGGCGTGTTTTGGCTGGGAACGTTCATTTACGTCTTTACCCTGAACCAGCGGCAACGCAACCTGGAAAAAGATCTGGAGGCGCTTGAATCGCTGGTCAAGAAGGATCAATAGCGATGGCGGTTCAGAGTCCGGTGGCGACATCCGCTGCCGAACGCTTTGCCACGTTCACGCACGCGGTCGCCTTTGTGCTGGGGTTTTCGGCGGTGTTCATCGCGCTGGGCGCAGCGGTGACGGCGGTGGGGCAACTGCTGTATGACTTGCGCAGTTGGCTCGCGCTGATCGGCGGCATCGTCGTCGTGATCTTTGGACTGGCGACGGCAGGTTGGATCAACATCCCCTTCCTAGAATACGACACGCGGTATCAAGGCTCCGGCGGGCGCGACCTGGGCTATCTCTCGTCATTCCTGATGGGCGTGTTCTTTTCCGCCGGGTGGACGCCCTGCGTTGGCCCGACGCTTGGCGCGATCCTCACGCTGGGGATGAGTGAAAGCACCGTGGGACAAGGCGTGTTCCTGCTCGTCGGGTATTCGCTAGGGTTAGGCATCCCGTTCCTGTTGACGGGCCTGGCAGTGGATCGTGCCACCGCCCTTTTGCGCCGTGCGCGGCGGTACATGCCCGCCATCAAGATGACGACGGCAGTGCTGCTTGTTCTCATCGGCGTGATGCTATTGGCCGATGCACTTCCGCGCGTGATACCGCAGGTCGGCGACTGGTTTGGGGCGGACTGGTCGTTTTCATTCCTACTCCGGCTTCCGTCGCTGCAAGGCTTGAGCCAGTGGGCGTTGAGTCGCGGCCTGTTCCTCGACGTGACAACTGGCACGGTCACGCCAACCTTTCTCATTGCGTTCCTGGCCGGGCTGCTGTCGTTTCTTTCGCCGTGCGTGTTGCCGCTCGTCCCGGCTTACATCGGTTACCTGAGCGGCCGCGCGGTCAACCAAATCGCGTCTTCGTAGGGCGGCATCCCTATGCCGCCAGAAGTACGCGTCGTTCTTTACACCCGTCCTGGCTGTCACCTGTGCGAAGAGGTCGAAGCGTGGCTGCTCGAAGGGGGCGTGACGTGGCAGCCGGTTGACATCACGGCTGACGTGGCGTTGTTCGAGCGATACAAACATCGCATCCCTGTGGTAGAATGGGATGGGCATGAGGTGTTGTGTGTGCCCATCACGCGCGCCGATGTGAGGCGCGTGTTTACAGGAGAATAGCGTGGAATCGGATCTCGGCGTGAATCGTGTGGCCTCGGTGGCAGATCGGATTTCAGTTTGGCTTTCGCGTCACTGGCTGGCGGTTATCAATGTGATGTTGGCGGTGTATGTTGGTTTGCCGTTCCTGGCGCCGGTGTTGGAAAAATCCGGTCACCCTTTCCCGGCGCAAATCATCTACACGGCCTATCGGGCCTTGTGCCACGAGCTGCCACAACGGTCATACTTTCTGTACGGAGAAAAAGCGGCGTACACGCTTCAAGAGCTGGCAGACCGCGTGGGCGAAGCCAACCTGCCGCTCTATCCCTGGCCCAGCCCCTTTAACGGCAATGAGCAGGTGGGCTACAAGGTGGCGCTATGCCAGCGCGACCTGGCGATTTATGGCACATTGTTGTTGAGCGGCTTGGCGTTCAGCCGGGTTCGTTCGCGGGCCAGGCCGCTTCCATTTTGGGCCTACGTTCTCATCGGCATCATACCGATGGGACTCGACGGCGGCAGCCAGCTCATCAGCTACCTTTTGCCGGGCCTGATACCGGGCATCGGCATCGTGCCGCGCGAAAGCACGTGGGTGCTCCGCACCATCACGGGCGCGGCGTTCGGTTGGGCCACCGCCTGGCTCGCCTTCCCGCACCTGCAAGCCGCCTTTGCCGAGATCCGCGAAAACTCGATCGCGCGCCTGGCTCCGCCCGCGCCCGTCAAAGTACTTTCTCCCGACCGGCGCAACTGAGGCGACCATGCTTTGCCGCATCATCCAGCCGCTCCCTGTGAGCGGCTTTTGCGCGCTCCGGCGTATGGCGCATTTGCATTGTGTTCAAGCTTGGGGGATAATGTAGTCAATCGGATTCACTCCGAGGAAATGCTACGCAAGATGTGCCTGTGCTCGCTTTGCCGGGACGGGGCCGAGAGCGAGTAATGAGCCATCAACCTTTGACCCGTATCCTTCCGATTTCATCTTTGAGAGGAGGCAGGAATGGCCGCTGAGCCTTTGGCGAATATCTTGGTAGTGGACGACTCGGAAGCAATCTGCCGGGCGCTGCGCGACCTGCTGACCATGTCCGGTTACGCGGTCCGTACTGCGCCGAGCGGCGAGCGCGCGTTGCAGATTCTAGAAACCGCTTCGATGGACCTCGTCATTACGGACCTCAAGATGAGTGGTATCAGCGGCATCCAACTCCTCAAAAAGATCAAGGAAAAAACTCCCGCCCTGCCGGTCGTCATTCTCACTGGCTTTGGCGATCTGGACAGTGTGGTCGAGGCGATGCGGAGTGGGGTGGCCGACTACCTCAAAAAACCGTTCTCGGTCAACGAAGTGATTCAGGTCACGGAGCGCGAGCTTAAACGGTCGAAGCAGTTGCAGGCCGCTGCGGCAGTCCCGACGGCCTGGGCGGCGCCGGCCACGACTGCGCCCCAGCCCAAACGCATTTTCATCTTTTCCGCGCGTGAAGCCGACGGTATAGACAAAGTGCTATCCGCACTGCGCGCCGAGACGACCGCCGAGTCGGTGTTGCTGATTGAAGAAACCGGGCACGTGATTTCCGCCAAAGGGATTTCGAACGAGCGGGACATGCCGTCGCTGGCGGCGCTGGTCGTGGCGAGCCGTTCGACCACCGCGCAAATGGCTTCGCTCCTGGGCGAAGGTGAATCGTTCGCGCTCAACTATCTGGAAGGCCAGCGTGTGAGTGTTTACTCGGCAGCCATCAGCCAACGCTTGCTCCTGGTCGTCGTCGTGCCCAAATCGGTCAGGCAAGGCGCAGTGTGGGTATATGCCAAAAAAGCGGCTGCCGAGATCGAAAAGATCGTCGCCAGCGCCATACAGCAACCCCCGGCGGAAGAACGCCCACCAGAAAAGCGTCCAGTGGAAGAACGCCCGCCGGAAAAGCAGCCGCCGGACGTGCGTCCAGTGGAAGGACGCGCGCCCGAAAAGCCTGCCGAACACGAAGAGTCGGTGCAGCAGCTCGATAGCCTGTTCAGCGCAGAGACGATTGCGGCCGGTGCGCAACTCGCTCAGGAGGTGCAGACCCTCACGTTTGAAGAGGCGATGGCACGTGGCCTGTTGGGGAACATGCAGATGTGACGGCAGGTTCAATATTATTTTGGAGCAAGTGTGCAGCGAGTCAATGTTGATGGGCTGGTGTTTTATCAATTTGAACGTCTGATGGGGCGAACGGACGTGTTGCACGGCCTCTTTACTCGCCAGGGCGGCGTGAGCGAGCCGCCGTGGTTTTCGCTCAACCTCAGCCGCTCGACGGGCGACAGCCTGGAGACCGTGACAGAGAACAACCGGCGCTTGTTAGCCGCCGTGGGGCTAAAGCCTGAGCAGACCGTGAGCGCATGGTTGAACCACGGCGATCACGTTGCCGTCGTCGGCCCGCAACATCTGGGCACGGCGCTGCGCGAGACAGACGCGATGATCTCGGCCACACCGGGGCTGACGCTTTCGATGCGCTTTGCCGATTGCGTCCCGGTGCTGTTCCACGCTGCCGCACGCGGCGTGATCGGGATCGCGCACGCCGGGTGGCCGGGCGTGGCGGCGGGCATCGTCGGCAAGACAGTGCGCGCGATGCAAGAGACTTTCGGTTGCCGCCCGCGTGACGTGTGGGCCGGTATCGGCCCGGCCATCCGAGTCGAGTGCTACGCCTTTGGGCGCGACCTGGCGCAGCGCGTCATCGCGGCCTGCCCACCGGGCGTTCCCCTCGTCGTCCCGCAGCCGGATGGCAGCATCCACCTCGACCTGATCGCCGCCGTCAAATCACAACTGGACGCGGCAGGCGTGGGCGATGTGGAAGACAGCGGCCTTTGCACGGCTTGCCATACGGATGAATGGTTCTCGCATCGCGTCGAGAAAAAGACGGGCCGGTTTGGCGTGGTGCTGGGCTTGAAAGTATCCACGAAGAACACGAAGGAACACTAAGCAGGAGACAACTCCTGGCGTTTCTTCGTGTCCCGCGTAGATGAAAAGGTTGGTCATGGGACTGGCGGAAAACATCGCACGAGTTCAGGAGCGCATCGCCGCCGCCAGCGCGCGAGTCGGACGCGCCCCATCCGAGGTGACACTCGTCGCCGTGTCCAAGACTTGCCCCGCTGAGATCGTCACCGAAGCATACCGCCTGGGCTTGCGGCACTTGGGCGAAAACCGCGTCGAAGAAGCCAGGGAAAAAATCTCAAAGGTCAGATCACAAATCTCAAATTCGACCTCCGATCTCCGACTTCAGACCTCTGAGCTTCGATGGCATTTGGTGGGCCATTTGCAGAGTCGCAAAGCAGCCGAGGCCGTGGCATTGTTCGATGTGATCCATTCGGTAGACAGCGTCAAGCTGGCAAACAAGTTGAGCCGGTTGTGCCTCGAGGGGGGGCGCGTGATGCCGGTTCTGCTTGAATGTAACGTGTCGGGTGAAGAGAGCAAGTATGGCTTTCCGGCGGCGACGGCAGCGGACAAGGCGCGCTGGATGGCGGGCGTGGAAGCGATTCTGGCCGAAGGGTCCGGCGTGCGCGTCGAGGGCTTGATGACGGTAGCGCCCATCGTATCCCAGACACAAGATGCGCGCCCGGTGTTTCGCGCGCTGCGACAGTTGCGCGATGAGCTGGCGACGCGTTTCCCACAAACCGACTGGCGGCATTTGTCCATGGGGATGACGGACGATTTTGAAATCGCTATCGAAGAAGGGGCGACGCTGGTGCGCGTCGGTCGTGCGATCTTTGGCGAGCGGCGACGGGCATGAGGTGCTCATGGTGATTTTGCTGGTGCAGTTGGTGGATGGAGTCGCGTTTCTCTATTCGCTGGTCATTGTAGCGCGCGCGTTCCTGCCGCTGATCGGCGCGGACACGACCAACCCCGTGATTCGTTTCATCTTTGACATCACGGAACCGATCTTGGCTCCGCTGCGGCGCTTCACCGTCGTCGGGATGTGGGACCTTTCACCTATGGCGGCGCTCATCCTCCTGATGGTCGTGCGCCAGTTGTTGGCCTATGCGTTGGGCGGGTTGCGTTGATGAGACATGACTGACGGGCCGGTGAAAAACGTGCCGGGCGGCGTGACGTTGGCCGTGCGCGTGACGCCGCGCGCACGCAAGAACGAGATCGTGGGGGTTGCGGGCGAAGCGCTCAAAGTCAAGCTTGCCGCGCCGCCGGTGGAGGGCGCAGCCAATGCGGCTTTGTGTGCATTCCTGGCCGAAAAACTGGGCGTGCGCAAAAGCGCGGTGACACTTATCGCGGGGCAGACCTCGCGCCAAAAAGTGGTGCGCGTGGAAGGTGTGACGACGGACGAGGTGCAGGCCCGCCTCGCCGTTTTTTAGAGGCTGTTCAGACATTCAGGATCATGCATTCATAGTGGCGACTTGCCGCTTTCCCACAGCTAAAGTGACTGCTCAGGCTAGCATCTTTAGCGATTGAAATCGCCCCTCATGGGCTTGCAGCCGAGCGTCCACCTACGTGGACGCAATTCCGTCCGCGAAGGCGGACGGCCAGCCGTAGGCTCAGCAGATGCGGTTTCAACCGCTGGCTGAGCAGTTACCAGCTAAAGCCGTGACGCAGGCCTTTTTTGGACAAGCTCTTGGACAGGCTAAGAGTGGAGGCAATCCTTGCCTGACCTGCCGGTTGAGACTCTAACATTCCTCTTTACGGATATGGAGGGCAGCGCCAAGCTGTGGGAACAGCACCCGAAAGCGATGCCCGCCGTCCTGACTCTCCACGAAGCCATCTTGCGGCGAGTTATCGAAACGAATGGAGGCCAAATCTTCAAGACGGTTGGCGACGCTTGCTACGCCGTCTTTCGCACGGCCCCGGAGGCGTTCGCGGCGGGTCTTGCCATTCAACGCGCACTCCACGCACAAGACTGGGGCAAGGTGGAGCGTGTACGCGTGCGGATGGCGCTGCATATCGGCCCCGCTGAAAAGCGCAACGACGACTACTTTGGCCTCACCCTCAACCGAGTGGACCGCCTGGTCCACATTGGTCACGGCGGCCAGACGTTACTCTCCGAGGCTATGGCTGAACAGGTGCGCGATATTTTTCCTGGCGACATCGAACTGCGTGATCTGGGTAAACACCAACTTCGGGACATGACCATCCCGGAACGCATCTTTCAGGTCGTCACGTCTGATTTGCCATCCGACTTTCCGCCACTTAGGGCGATTGGCATGTGCCCCACAAACTTGCCGGCGCAACTCACCTCCTTCATCGGGCGCGAGGAAGAGATTGCATCTGTGTGCAGCCTCCTCCGGCGCGCCGACGTGCGCCTGGTGACACTCAGCGGCCCTGGCGGAACCGGCAAGACGCGTCTGGGCCTCCAGGTTGCAGCACAGTTGCTCAACGAGTTTGAAGACGGTGCCTTCTTCGTCTCGCTGGCTGCTATCAGCACCATCGGCCTGGTGGCTTTCACCATTGCCGAGGCGCTCGGTGTGAAGGAAGTGGCCGGCCAGCCGATCCTCAAGACTCTTGAAGACTATTTACGCCCCAGACAAATCCTGCTGGTACTGGACAACTTTGAGCAGGTCATCACAGCCGCGCCTGTGGTGACAGAGTTCCTGACGGCAGCGCCCCAACTGAAAGTGTTG
>Ga0315279_10001081_pt1 | contig 47060 bp, 69 predicted proteins | sample YL17G06_20_MG_FD_203694 | JGI IMG/M metagenome (GOLD analysis project Ga0315279, IMG submission 203694) | Sediment microbial communities from Yellowstone Lake, YNP, Wyoming, USA - YL17G06_20 | ecosystem: Environmental > Aquatic > Freshwater > Lake > Sediment | place: USA: Wyoming | collected...
TATCACCCCATTTGCGTTTTATCTGTCTAAAACGACTGAGATATAGGCGCTGGGAGTGTCGCTTGTCATCGGCCTTAACCCCCTTCGTTTCTCCTTTCGGAGTTTCTGGGTTTGGTCGCCTCTAATACGTTTCTCCCTTGGCCCAACGCTTTCTTTAGTTAAAGAGTGCATTTTGATGGCTTCCCTTGTGGGTGTTCGCCCAAGGGAAGCCGTGGGTTCTGATATCTCGTGGGCAGATGCTTCTGCGTGCACTCTTTTCATTTGCGAGACTCCAGATATAACTTTTGTGTTCTACACCCCAAATAGAAAAAGAAGGGATTGTTAAGTGGACGTAATATAGACTGGAAACCTCATTACTCCTGCATCCGTGGTTTGGTAGTATTTGACTAGCGCCTGCATCTTGACGTCGACGGCCTGATAGGGCTCGCCTATTTGCAAGGGTTTCTTGTCTGTTACTGCATCGAAGAGGGTATCCTTCATTTTACGCAGTTCCCACTCGTTGAATCCGCTGCCGGCTTTGCCTATGTATTTTCCTTCACGTGCCAAAACAAGGCTGCCGAAAAAAGAGCTCCTAGCATTCGCTCCTGACGTGAAGCCTACGATGTCGCAGTCTATGAATCTCCAGTTTTTCACTTTAAGCCAGCTGTAGCTTCGGTCATGCTCGTATGGACTGTCCAGTCTTTTCACTATGAGGCCCTCACGGTCCTTGTCGATTGCTTCCGTCCAAGCGTTCAAAAGGTCGCTATCGTAACATACGTACTCGAGCGCGGGATCCTCGTTGTTCACTGCCAAGAGTTTGTGCAGCAGGTCCTTCCTTTCAAAGTAGGGCCTTCGTTCTAGACATTCACCGTTTAGTTGCAGAAGGTCAAAAGCTTCCAGCTTCACCGGGTATTTCTCTCTTAGCATCCAATCGGGCATCTGTGTTGCGCACCGTCTTTGGCAAGGAGTGAAAAGTTCCTCGCCTGTGTCAGGGTCTATGTAGACCACTTCACCGTCAATTATGCATGCTTCGGGAAGTCTCTTCAGAGCCTTCACTATCTCCGGCAGCCGAATTGTATAGATTATCCCGTGTCTGTTCTGCAGATTTATCGTGCCATCTTCTTCGTTTATGCCTAGAACCCTGGTTCCGTCCCACTTGCGCTCGCTTCCGAAGCCTCGTACCTTGAGCTTCTTCAGCTGCTCGACTATTGCTTTCCTGTAGGCTGCGGTGACTGCGGCGCCATCCATTCCGAACTCTTTCCATATTGACTCGTCCACTTTGACTTCGTGGCAAAGCATTGGTTCGATTGGTTCGGTCATCTTTGCACCCCAAACAGAAAAAAAGAGGTTATTTATTGCCTTTTGCCTTTGGCAGAATACTCACGTCCCCGTCTTCATTTACCCGTGCGCGGCCAGCAACGCAATCCCTTACGCCCATTTCGTATGCCTTCTTACTGACCGCGACGAGCAGAACCACCATTACGGCGGTGACGATAGCACATCCTATCATGAAGCCGACCCAGAAATCCATTAAATCACCCCAAACAGAAAAAAGGGATTGTTGGAAGAAACCTATTTGCGCTTTTTCAGGGCAGGAACTATTAGTAGTTCTTGAATCGGCGGCAGTTTGCTCAGTGTAGGCACAGGTCTGATTGGAATCTTGGCGCTTGTCGGCACGTCTTCTGTGTGGTCGTATTTCTTCTTGGTATCGCTTAGGCACAGCAGCCAGCCCCATTTTCCTTCTCTCTGGAAGGGTACTACGAAGCCGTAGTATTGTTTGAAGCCGTGTCCATTGCTGAACGTGGTTATGCCGATCTCGTCTCTTTTCTCGTGTCTCTCCCATTCTTCGAAGAGCTTCTGCATTCCAGCTTTTGTGGAAGCATAGAGTTCGTAGACGTAACTGATTTTCCATTCTTCCAGATTGGTTGCTGGAATCCAGTTTTGGTCTTCGACTTCTATAGTGTCCGAAGGTTCAAAAGGCGCTACTTCCTTCTTGCTGCCGTCCTCGTTTAACGCGATTGTGCCGTCCTCTGCCACTACGAAGTAGTGCACGTCGTCTTCTTTCACTTCCCCAAACGCGGGGTCGAGCCACTTGTTCTCGTAATGCTCGAGGACCTCAACGGCTTCGCTGGTTGGAACAGGCTTCTTAGTCTCTGGATCCGTCAGTATCACCGTCGCCACGAGTTCTTTGCCCTTCCCTAGCCAAAGAAACTTCTTGTCAGTCACTACTCTAAGTTTTTGGACAGGCTGGTCATTGGCCATTGTTGTGAGGTCAGGTTCAGACGTCAGAATATCGTTCGCTACAGGTTTCTTCTTTATTTCAATTGCTATTGTGGATGTCTTTAGCAACATGCTTTTTACACCCCACAGAAAAAAACTAGGGACGTTTCCGCTTCTTTTTCCCACCAAAGAAGCGTGTTATTGTCTCGTTCTCGTTGAAGTGTGGACACTTGGGAATTCCAGAAAGGTCTAGAGCTCTCAATTTCGCACAGAGCTTTATTGTTGTCTCAATCGTCGGTGTTGTAGTGTAACTTACTTGTCGAACAAGACTAAGATACTTCTTCCTCGGGCAGCCAAGGCATAGCCGTGGCTCGCCTTCGCTAGCCATAGGCATGCACCCCGAACAGAAAAAGAAGGGAACCTAATCGTCTTCAGCAGGTTTCTTTGTTAAATCATATAGTTTCTTCTCAAAATGTGGTCTGGGCCTGAAATTTCTGCTCTTCAATCCATAACCTAACGTGTTTTGCTGCCGTTCACGGTTCCTCTTGGCAATTTCCATTTCTTGGTGGGATGGAACCTTATTCAATTGCCTCGAAGGTCTGGATTGCCTCGAAGATCTGGAAGAGAAGCAACGCTCGTGGTTTGCCGTGCCAACATGCGTCCAGCTTCCGTCGCTACTGCATACAGCCTTTTCTTCAGAGAAGTTCTCGCATTCTCGCCATCGAGGACATCGCTTCCTCTCTTTGAACCACTGCCGAATTCGTTCAAACATAGCGTTCACCCCAATTGTTTGTCTTGCACCTAAAAAAAGGTGGTGCCTTCTCCTCTGCGGGACTATTTGAGAACCTTGAAGCCACATTTGATGCACTGTCCATACTCGACAAGTGCAGGGCTGACTTTGACAATCATCGTACACCCGCATTTTGGGCATTTGTGTGGCAACAGCTTAGGCAATACATCACCCCGATAGAAAAAAGGTTAGGGTTGTTTTTGGTTTCCTTCGAGATAGTCTTGGAATTCAGGGAAATGGGCTATGTATTCTCCGTATTTCTTCAATAGCATTTCAACTTTGAACAGCATTGTGTAAGGGTTCCAAAATCCTATCCACATAAGAAACTCGTAGTATTTCACACGTAGGTAGAAGGAAAGCATTTGCAAAGGATTAGGCTGTTTCACTGTTTCACCCCGAATAGAAAAAAGGGCTATCGTTGCTTCCGTTTCAGCTTTCGCTCAGTGTGGGCTTTCAGCGAAAACCTTGGCTGCCCTAGAAAAACTGCGCATGCGTTCTTGGCAAGACACCATTTGCAGTCTCCGTCCCGCTGCGCCTTCCGACACTGAACAACCTTCACTTGTGACTCGATCGCCACACGCTTAGGAACAACGATAGTAACATGCTTTCCCTCATTTTCACAGAATACACTCGTAACAAACACCCCAGAAAAAAAGAAGGGAAACTAGTCCAAAGCGACTAACTTGCATGCGTCATCCAATTCGAAGTCTACGCAATCTTCAACGTCTTCATCAACGTGATTGCAGTCGTATAGCCATCGACAACAAGCACACTTGTCCAATATGTTCTTCTCTACCACATTTTCCGTAAAATCACCCCAGAAGTCTTTGTAAGCGTCTGTGCTTTCCTCGCCCAATTTCCTAGCCAAAAGAGTCGCCCCTAATGGCTGCCCGCTTCCGCTCACTTCGACTTGAAAGTTCATACCCGAAGGTATTAGTTTCAATGTGAAGAACCCTAACCAAGATTAATTGGGGGTGGTTGATTAGGGCTTGAAGACAAGGAAGTAATTAGGCTTCTGTTTCGTGTTTTACGGGCTAGTTTCCCTTCTCGTAGCTTACCCCGCCAATCAGCTCAAAGGGAAACGTACTCATGTCCTTACAAGCTTTAGCCGTAGGGACGAGTAGCTCCTATTCGGTTACCTATGGAAAAGACATCATGAGGGTGGTGAGTCGCCCCTTTAAAACGACTCGGCGGTCTTCCTTCTCCACAGACCTTTGAGGTTTAACGCACAAACGCTTCTGTCTTTGTCGTAGGTTCTTTTCCAGCCGCTAGCTTACGCTAGCTTTCAAGAGGGGAAAATTGTTTCAAAAAAAAGCGGGGACTCTCCTCTGCCCTTCCCTTCACTCTGACGGCAACAGCTCTAGGCATTTAGCCCAAGTTGCCGAGTTTGAGGATTATGGGAAGGACTGAAGACAGTTCACGCCCTAATTGACAAGTGAGTAAGTTTCTGGAGAACCTACAATATTGTCTTCTCAAGCCTTTATTCTGTCTCTCGTGCGTCTAGCTCTGGGGGATGACCTTTCCATGTCGCTGTCGGACTAACCGAACAGCTATAACAGGAAAAAAGGGGAACGGTGGTTGAAGAACGGAGTAAGCACTAGAGCTTACTTCTTTTTCTTCTGCTTTGACTGTTCGAGAGCCTTGTTCATCCAATCGGACAAGCTGAAGCGTGGCTGGACAGGATGCCCCAACTCTTTCAGAGAGTCAGGTATAGCAACGCTGTCGCAATACTTCTGAGCCTGTGATAGAGGCTTTATCTTTTCGAGAAACGGCTTCTTGGCTTCATCGGCAGTTTCCTTCAAGGTTTTCAGTTCTTTAGACTGAACCTTGATGGCACTTCTTGCCTCTGAGTCTTCAGCCTCTAGAAGTTTCTCGATGTTCTCGTTCAATGCTTTTCGCTTCTCGTTCACGGCTTCAATCTCAGCCTTGCACTTCTCAGACATATCTTGCTGAGTAAGCCTTCGGGCTGTAAAGTAGCCGTAGCGTTCAGCAACCAGCTCTGCAAAAGCCTCTAACATATCCGACTTGGTAACTTCGGCTGTCTCTAGGACAGTCTCTTGAACAGCTTTATGTTTTGGCATAATGTATTCTCCCTTTTATAAGGAAGCTAACCCCTTGCGCTATTTTGCCGTAGAGGATTTCAGAAAGGCTTTAACTCCCTACCGCCCAATCCAGAAAAAGGGATATTTTGAAGGCTTGGAAACTTGCGTATAGCTTTCCAAAACCCCACGTTATTGATTACACGCCCCAGAGTCTCAACTGTCTCCTTGTCGCTGAACCGCACAATACTAAAATTGTCGAAGTCATGCAGAGGTATCTTTTTCACAAATACCCAAGATTCCCCATGCGACTTGTTTCTGTGTTTAGCCATGCTGTCCTTAAACGTTTCAATGTCTTGACTCTGGACTATGTAACCACAGTCTTTACACTTGCCCACGTACAACATACCAAAACCCCTGTTTTATTGTGGGCGGTAGTATAGAGAAGCCTTAGTTAATCCTAAGTTCTCCTAACCCTTTCGGAGAGTTAGGTAATTAAATTTCAACGGCTTTATTTCGCTTCAAAAAGGTTTTATTTTAACCGTTTTAGAAAAACACCTTTGTTTTAAGTGTTTTTCAGCCTATGCGTTCATTTTTGAACGTGAAACACGTTGTTAGGGTTTTTGTGTTTCGCCTTCCAGATTAGCCTTTTTTAACCCTTATCCGAAGGTAAAACTTAGCTATTTTCGGACATGGCAAACAGTTTTACGGACAGCCTACGACTAGATGCACAGCCTAAGACACCATAAGCGTTTTTGTGGCGTTTTTGTTCACTCTGAAACACCTAACAGTTTAAGAGGATTAGTCAGAGTCAGTTATCTTGCGTTTTTGTTGAAAGCATTAGTTTTGTGTGTCCGATTTCGCTAAGTTCTATTTTGTGGTGTTGTGTTGCTATAAGCACACAACACTAAAACATCATGGCACGATTTTCATATATAAATCTTGCGTTTTATTAGCATAAAACGAACATGACAAAGATATATCTTTGTGATAAAATGGCTCATTCTGCCATCATTCCATTATTCCGACATGATATAACCTTAGAAGGTAAAATGGCTAGGGTAGGCTAGGGTGAACAAGTGTAAGGGCTCTATTCTGAGGTTTAATATGCGGCAGGAAGCCGAATCTGAGGACAGGTATCCACTTGAAAGCCCTTGGCAAGACTATGTTCAACATACCTGTTAATCATACCTGTTATACATGATGTATAACATGTCCATGCCGAGCCCTGATAACGCAGTCTCTCAGCTGACCCTTAAAGGGTCTGCCTGATAACAAGAAGCGTCTGGCAGAAGAGATTGTGGTCTGGGAACAGGGTTCTATTGTACTCGCTTTATCTGGACGTAGACTAAAAAAGGGGGGACGTCACGTCTTGTGCTGTCAAATACCGTGACGTAGGGTTGTGTCGCGTGCCGTTATATCGAGTAGGGTCTTATGGAATCGTGTTCTGTGAGGTGCCGTAGGGTCGTGTCGAGTGGTGTGGCGTCCAGTCGAGTACAGTACAGTTGGGTGTTTGGTTTTGTAGCGTCTAGTGCTGTTACGTCCTGTATGTGTTAAGTGAGATCACGTTGAGTACAGTAATATTCGGGTTTGTTATGTGTGATGGTGTAGGCACTCTGAGCGGCCCTGAGCGGCTTCAAATCCCAGACCGTCCTCAGCGACATCGCCGTCAGACGGGGAACACCGCTCGCGCCTTTACTCGTGCACAGATCGACTGGAGTAGTAGACTAAAAAAGGGGTGGTTGGGTGACGTCACGTATTGTCCTGTTGAGTGGGATTGTGTTGTGTTTTGTTGGTGTGAGCCATTTTGTCGCGTCTAGTCATGTCCTATAGAGTCTGATGGAGTTGTGTTTCATCCTGTTTGGTGACTATGTCTCGTCACGTTACCATCTTGGGGGGTATGATGCAGTCCTGTTTCGTTGACGTGCTATTAATGTGACGTCACGTGAAGTTGAGTTCGTTTGGTTTTGTAGCGTCTAGTGCTGTTACATCCTGTATTGTCGTATCGTTGTCGAGAACTGTCGCGTGTCATACAGTGGTGTGTGGTTCAATCTTGTCAGGTAAAATGGCGTTAGGTGGGTTAGCTGTTTTCTTGTTCTTTGGCTTCTAGCAGTTTTATTCTGCCGCCGAAGTAGTTGCTGTAAGCTCCAAGACCCTTAATAGGCGCTTCTTCCAAATCCTTGAACATCTTAGCGAAGTCTTCGACCGTCTTGATTTTGCTGCCTCTGAAGGGAAACCGTATTTTCATCGTGAATTTGGTTCCCGCTGGAATAGTGTCGTAACTGCAAAGGCCTTCTTTCACCTTCACGTTGTCAACCCTTGTGAGCTTCGCGTCCAGCGGTTCGCTGTCAGTAAATCCGACGTACTCGGCCATGAATGTACCGGTAATGTTAGCTACTCTTGCGTTGTCTCGTAAGTAACCTCGCATCCAATTACGTCGAATGTATGGCAAGCCTTCTTTTGTTGGAAAATTCAGAACGCGGTCTTCAACTCCACCGTCGCCGCCTGCTACTCGGTCAAGAGTTTCAAATTGGCAAACCAGCAGTTTGTAGGCGCCGTAACTGGGTTCTTTGCTTATGTCTGCCTTTAACGCTTGATAGTGTTGTTCAAGTTTTGCTATGGTTGCTTCCGCATCTTGAGCTGTGAGACCTTTCAGCTGGTAGATCTGCAAGGATTTGAAGAATGGAGGGACATCTCTTAGTTTGTAAGCGTTTTCACCTTTGATTTTTGAGATGGTTATGCATTTCTTAGCTAGCCAACGTCGAAGGTTCCGCATGAACTCGTAATCGTTGATTTCTACTCCGAACTGCTCTTTGATTTCCGTGATGATTTCAGTTTCTGTTGCTTCGCCTAAAACTTCGATAGCCTTTAGGATTTGGGCTTCTAGCACTACGTTACGTTTCATATTGTTCACCTCGTTTTATATCGGGTAATGATGTTGTGTGTGCCTCCTCATCGTGGAGAAGGCTGCTCTGACCTCTTGTTATAGCTCACTGTTTAAAAGGTTTGCGTTTTACCTCTGTAAAACGAATCGAAAGTGTCGATAGACTTTCTAAAATGTGAGAGCCGCTGAACTACCTGTATTTCTTAGCTCTGCCGCCCTTCGGTTTGAGTCCCTTCTTCTTGAGAGCAGCGTAACCCTTGCTTCCTAGCTTTGTGATGGGGTAAAGTTCAGTCTGCGGATGATACCAAGCATGGTCCTCCTCTTTTCCAGGAGTGAGACTGAAAAGGTGCTTTTTGAAACGGGCCTTGCTCGGCAGGAACCCGGCAGACACGATAAGGCCTAACTGTTTCAGGACCCAAAAGTAGTACCACACGGCCTGGTAGCTGGTGGTTTTCTTGAATTGCCTGTAGATCTGGTAGAACCCGTAAGGGTTTCCTTTCTTGACCGTTTGAAGATATTCGCGGATAGCTTCTCCAATCGGCATGCCCTCAAGGACTATGCTTTCACTCACGAGGTTACGCTTCTGGTTCTCTTGTAATGGTTATGGTCTGTCGGTTTGCTGTTGCTGAAACAAATGTGAAGTTTCCATAGCGCACCGATCTGAAAAAGGTGTCTATCGCATCATGGTCTTGGCTATCTTTCAGAATGAAGAGAGTACCATTCCTCTTAGTGTAGATCGATATGCCCCACGCAGTTCCTTCAGCAGTACTATAAGAACGATAGTCCTCTATTCGTAGTCCTTCTTTCGCCATTCTATCGAGTTCCGAAGCAATGTCTTTCGCGTTCCATCCTTCCGGTACTTCAAAAGATACTTCAAGAGCCCCTCGCTTTAACGGTTGAGAGTGGCATCTCTTGTGAAAGTCTTCTTTCTTCTCGCTTGGTGGTCGATACAAACAGTTCACCTAAAGCTTTTATGCGGTTCCACAGTTATTAATTTATGTGAGGGGTCACAGTGATGAATAGCCCAAAATGTTCTCCTTTCTCCCATCTCCCCCTCGGTTGGACATTTAGCCGAAAATGGGCTGTCTGAAGTGACCCCGAAACTAGCTATTCTTCCTCGAAGTTGATTCCGTTAGGATTGATGCTGATGGCGTACTCGTGTTTCTTGTACATGGACCGTTGTATGTCGACAGGAGGAACCATGTACGTTCCGGCGTAGGGCAGCTTGTGGCCCATCCAGTGCTCAACCATGAGAAGGTGTTTCGTGTCCTGGGTGTGGAAGCTGAGGCCCAGGTAGGTGCTGAAGAATGCTCTTAACCGATGGGGTGTTATGTGAGGTTTTAATCCGGCGCGGATGCTTGTTCTTTTGACCACGTATTCTATTGCTCGAGGAGACAGACTGAATATGGGCTCCTGGTCCTTGAAGTGCGAGCCTTTCAGATACCTCTTAAGATAGCCCAGAGAGTCAGCTCCCAGAAACGTGTCATATTTGTGTTCCCCTATTTTCTGTCTCTTCATTGGCACGTGTAAGGGTTCGATTCCCTGCTCCAGCTCACGTTTGATGTTGCCATAGAAAATCAGTTCCGTGAAGTCTTCTAAGCTGATGCCTGTCTGTGCCATGCAGATTATGTAAGTTTGGTCCCGAAGGTTCTTCGCCTTCTTCATTATTTTGGCAAACTCCTGGGGGCTCGGAACGACATTGCTGCTCTCTCTTGTCTTCCAGCTCTTCGGACTTTTAGCTACAAGCTCAAGCAGCTTGCTGCCCTGGGCAAGATAGAAACTTTTTATTATGTTGTGGGCCGTGACTACGCTGCCTCTGGCCAGAGGGCGCCGAGGATCCTGCTCCATCGAATCACGCCAGTTCTGCAGCAGGAGCTCGTGTTGGCTGTTCACTGTTGCGTCGTCAGATTTCATGTGTTCCTTTCTCTCTTCTATCAGCTCGTCAGGCGTTTTTCCTGTGAAAACGCAGAACCTTCTTAAGAAGTGCAGGTAGGTCTTCTCTGTCGACGTCGAGCGGATCCCGTGAGAATAAACGTAGTTTAACCAACGCTCCACCGAGGAGTAACTATGCAGGTCTTCTTCAAGCTGTATTGTTTTTGCTTTCATTTGGCTGCTCTACCTCAATAGGGTCCTCTTTCAACTTTAAGACCATGCCGTCCATGTTGACATCGCCTGAAACGCCGAAATAGGCTTCATGTTCAGGACAGAAAGCGTAAGGAAGCGCGAGGTCCGTAGTACCGACCATTGTGCCGATCATAGTTACTGACTCGATCGTTAGAATGTGTGATTCAGGGCCTATACTGCAAGCTACTTGAAGCGATTTCTCAAGCTTCTGTTTGTACCAAATAACTTTTGGAAGTTTTCCTTTCATTTCTCCTCTACCTGCTTGACTTCTTCATCCACGACGTCGAGGGCCCCCTTCAAAGCCGACCACTTTATGACTGCGGGATAGACGGCCTGATGGAGCATTACGCCAACGAACAGCGTACAGCTCAACATTCTGTAGTCCTCGGACCTGCCGCAGGCCCACTTTATATTCTTCGCCGTCGACGCGCAGAATGGCCACAGTGGACATTTTGTTCTTTCCCTTTCCATTTTGGATCGCCTTACGTTATTCCTAGGAGGGCCCTATCGTAGACTTCTCTGAGTACGTCCAAGGTTTCTTCGTTTGTGAGCCAGTACTTCGGCTTGAACTCCCGGAATATGACTTCACGCAGCGCAAGGACGAGTTTCTCCTTGTTTTCCTTGTCCAAGAGAGCTCACTTCGCTTTCAACTCTTTTAGCAGAGTTATGATTGCCTTTATGGACGCAGCGCTTTTGGCCATGACGTGAATTGAGACATTGCAGACTATGTTCGGTTTAAATGGTTCGTCAGGATGTTCTTGTGGTTCTTGTGGTTCTGGTGGTTGCAGAGGTGCCTCCACTTTCTCCTTTTGCAGCCCTTCATGCAAAACGATAATTGACGGCTCAACCCTGCTCTTTTTCTGGGTCCAACGCGGCTTAATTGCCCCACTATTTTTAAGTCTAGCTAAAGCGCACGCTACCGCGTGACCGCTGCGGTTCGGAAAGTTGGTGGCGATCTCGCCCACCTTCTTGTGCTCGTTCCACAATGTTATGAGAAGTTTGTACTCATCCTCGGTCCAACGCGGGCCCAAAGGCGTATTCTTGCCCTTCAGCACACGTTGAAGTCCAGCCTCGGGCTTCGGTGTATCGGATATAGCTACAGGGATGTATTTCCCATCATCGGTTATGCGATCTCCAAAGTGCGTGTGAACACGGTTAATGCCTTGGCCTTGCGAGACCTCTGCGACCTCTGAAGCCTCGGCAGGATCCAGCCGCACAAGCACTACAGGACGATTGATATTTCCAAAGTCCGTGTGAACACAGTTGATGTTTTTGTCGTCGTAGAGCTCTCGCTCCCAGGATTTGCGGAACTCGCTTCCTGGTATTATGATACAGTTGCCCCAAGGTGGACAAGGTTTAACGACAAAACGTTGTTTCAAGTCTTCAATGTCAACCATACAGTTCACATCTTGCGTTTTACGTTAATAAAACGAATTGCCCCTTTTAGCATAAGAATCTTTCGCTCATGCTTAAGCCACCTTATCTGCAAAGTAGACGTCCCATCCACAACGAGGGCAAGTACCCATCTCACAATCTCCCTTGGGACATTTTACGATAGTTCCGCATTTAGGGCATTTGGCATGCTTCGGTTTCGGCGGCATTTCAGACCACGGTCTTCTCAACCTTCTCCGCAAGGATCTGTTCCTTCCACTTGGCCTGCCCGTGTCTTTCGGCTACTTTCCAATTTATCGAGGAGATGCAACGATTTAAGTTTGTAAGCTCTCCTACATAATTATTCCAGTAACCATGGTTGGACGTGCTTCCCGGTGTTTCGATGGGGTCATTGCAGTTCTTCATGCTGAAGTCGAACTTTCTTCTCGATAGCTCTAGGTAATCATTTTCAGGCATGTTGAAGAGCCTTGGATAGTGATATGTCCCAAAGATCAAGTGTGTGGAGCGTTCCTGCTTGTAGTCTTCGTAATCGACGTTTCTAGAGAATCTATCACCAACGAGAAAAGCCCGCCAATACCCGCATTTCAGGGTCTTCTGGCAAAAAGGCTCTACCGCCTGAGGAGACCACTCGGGAAGCCCGCCCACCTCTTTCCAGACGTCCTTTCTAAAACAGTTACACCAAGCCCCCGCAAGTCCTCCCCCGATGACAAATTTAGTGTCTCTATGCATCAAATATTCTTCAGGGTGCATACCCTCGGGGTTTAGGAAACCCACATAAGGCTTATCAAGAACATTCATCAAGTCCTTGAAGCAGGGCCGGGTAATCTCACAATCATCCTCAATCACCACAATGTACTTGCTCGTGGCACAGCTTATCCCCCTGTTCTGCTGAACACCCTGTCCAAGAGGTCTACCCATGTTCAATATGGAGGTACTTACCCGATCTTTGACCTGTAGTGACGTTAGGTCTAACCCGCTGTCATCCACCACTATTATCTCGAATGGGTAATCGGCATGCCTATGAATCGAGTTTATACAGTTCTCCAGCAGCTCCCACCTCTTTGCTTGGGGTCTAGCAGGGTTGTTCACATAGGTTACAACTACTGACACGTACTCTGTGCGGTTCTCAAATCGCATGAAGTCCACGTCACTCATTTCTTCTCACTGAACCTTGACACTAGCGCACGCTACATAGACCTTGTGGCCTTCAAATCCAAAGTGTTCGTAGTATTGGCAGGGAGTACCCTTTCCATCAGCATCTTGACATTCCTTGTGAAGTTCAACTTCCTTCCCTGTTTTCGGGCAGACTATTCTAATGACTGCTCTAAGAAGAACCATATTGACCGCATACGTGCGTTTTACTACTATAAAACGCAATATAAGATTTGTGGTCACGGAGGCCCTACTGCTGTGACTTCGGTGTAGACTGTTACTCCTGCAGCTTGGTAGATTGACATTCCAACGACGTTGCCCTCTATTTTCTTCCAGAAAGGCCCATAGAACGCTGTCGGGTCTGGAACAATCTCCATCTGCACGTGCAGTATGTTCTCGATGTACTTCAGGTCGGGAACCCTAACCGTTAACGGAACCATTCCACTTCCAACGATTTGTTTGTAACTTGCTTTCGCTATGATTCGCCTGTCTCTTGTAAGACCGACAATAGAGTGCGAGTCAAAATACTGCAACAAAGACACAATGAGATCTTGATGCTGAAGAACAATCCCATCCCTCAATACTTCCGCGATCGGTGAATCACTTATTAAACCCAAATCTTCCAAGATGTCTATGCTTTTGCTGTCGCGCACGTCTACAGCGTCGGAAAACATGATCGGAGACTCAGAAACGTCCACAGCGACCGTTTTAGTGGTGATTAGAGCAAGAGCAGTTGCCAAATCATTGACGGAAATGTCAATTTCTGCAAGTACAACAGACCGAATTAGATTGATGCTAGCTGAATCAAACACGGTTATTGATTCCAACACTTCGATGTTTCTGGTGACAGCCGTAGAAACTGAGTCTGACATCAGAATCAATTCAGAAGCCGTCATCGACCTTTGAATTGAATACGACACCAGTTCAGAAAAGACAATGTTCGGCTCTGACAACGCTATAGACCGACGTATACTTTTAGAAACTGCGTCACTCACTGTCAGACTAGGCTCTGTAACCGCCTTAACCCTCGTCGTTTGTGTTGCTACGCTGTCCGAAAACAAGACGGTTTCCGAGACTGCAATGTTCTTTTTTAAGTTTACCAGAATTGCATCTTGGACATTTATTGGGCTCTCACCTATCGCTATTGTCCGTGTAGCGCGTGTTACAGGCGCGTCAGTTACTCCTCCAAAACTTTCCACTGGCCCTCTGCTGAAGAATAGTCCTCTTAAAACCGCATCAGATACCGCAATAGAAGACTCACTGATACTTCTAGACCTTGTAACGACAGGCTCCGTTGCATCCGAAACGGATATACTTTCAGAAGTACCTCGTTCAACGATTACCGCCCCCGAGTACACTATCAGCGGAAGATTGCCTGGTATGCCCTGTGGAAAAGCTTTGTATCGAAGTTTCGCTGATAAATAATTGTCTTCAGGGTCACTGATACCAAGAACCAAAGCACCTGGCCATGCACCCACATCATGAAGCATTACTAATCACTAATTCTCAGCGGCAACTAATCTTCCGTAAATCATTCCAGTTGAAGTTGCTGAAGCCAACACCATCAGCGCTAAGCAAGCGTTATCCAATAGTCTTGGCAGATTTGCCATCTGTAAGACCAGATCTCTTTCTGTCCAACTGTTTGCAACCCAAGGCACGACGACAATCTCAGCCGCATTCAGTAGAACTATATTCGCTGTGCCAGCCGTCTTAGCAGTATTGAGTTGCGCACTCACCAACGTCTTGACACCGAGATCCCCCGCAGCCAAGTTCATAAAGTAGCAACGGTCTATTGGCTCAGCCGCCGCTAACGAAAGAGTCGCCGCCTTGGACTGGTCCAGAGTATTCGTGTAGTTCACAGTAAGCGTTGACGCTGTAGCTGTCGTTGCAGCACTGAGTTCAACGAGAATCCGATTGCCAACTCCGTCAACATGCCTAGTTGGAGCCATAGTACCGGTGAATGGTTGAAGCGTGTTAATTGTCAGGCTTATGCCGCCAACATGCAAAAGCCTATCGTAAACCATCAATGCGCCCAGAGTGCCTCCGCCAGCACCGAAACTAAGCATGTGTAATGTGGCAGGTGCCGTTGGATTATTCTGCGCTAATGCGCCAGCTATGTCTCTCGCGGGTATTTGTCCCTGCAATGCTGGTGTTGGGTCTATTCCTGGTCCAGGCATCCCCGCAGCGAGCCAGAGACGATACCAATTAGCGGCTACGGATGTGATTGACGCTTTCTGAAAGAATTTAGTTTGACCCTTCCCAGTGGTAAGTGCATTAATAATTTGGTCGTAGTTGGCGAAGCCTGGCATCAGTTAATCCTCTAGCCTAGCGTCAAAGTAACCGTGAGTTTCAGCACGTCATTTATCTGGAGGTCCAAGGATGTGAATGCTGATTCCGAGCCCAATGTTCCGCCAGAAACTAAGCTGAAGTTTCCGTAGCCTTTAATGCCAGTAATCGGACCACCACCATTGTTTTTGAAGCCGCAAACAACAACAGTAGTGTTTGTGCTGGCCGTGTGCGTAAAGGATTCGGTTACGCCGTCGACTGAACCTGTGCATTGGTGCCTTGCCATCTGGGTTGGCGTTGTTATTTCCGTGTTCAAAGTTGTGTCTGTGTCAGCAGGCGAAAAGGTGCCAGGGTTGCAAATTGCATAGTAAGTTAAGGCTGCTGGTTGCGCTCCAGTCATGAATGCGGCATTATGAATTAAGTCTCTACCGCCTTTGGTGAGCAGGTCGTCTAGGCAGACTGCTTCACTGTCATAGTGCAGCAGCCATGGCGTCAGCTTGCCAGTTTTAGGGTCACGCTGCATTTTATACTTGCCATGCTTGGGATCCCACCGTTTAACTTCGACTTTAAATTTGACTTCGATCTGTTTCAAAACTTCGGTCACTGACCTACTGAAAGGCGCTCTCTGCACAGCTGCTCTTACGGCATCGTTAACCATTCCCAAGTTCTCTGATATCGCCGCGAGATCTTCGCAAGGACAAGGTATAAGATCTTTTTCACTCATGAGGAATTCTCTCCTTGCATTGAGGACATCTCACAATCAGTTTTCCCTTCTCGTCTTTTTTAGTGACTTCTGCCTTACCTGTCCAGCCGCAATACCTGCATGAAGTGCCCACCCAGGCTATAGTTTTATCAGGCATTTCACTTGCCCTCTAATAGTATTATGTCGGCCTAGATATAAAACTTATAAAGTCTTTTGTCTTCCTTTCCTCAGCATGAATTTCAGACGCCGTTCGCATTCCTTACACGGATGCTCCGCGTGAAAAGACTCTTCGTCCAAGCAAGCCCAAATACTGGTTATGTGAATCCCACATAGTGTACTTTTACGGTCCTTGGAAGCGTGAGCCAGAGCATGGCCACATGGCCTATGAAAAGTAATTTCAGGCACTATCGGATTCCTCCTCTGACGTCTCCTTGGGCTTCGGTTTTGGCAGGATAGCTCTCGCACATTCTCTACAATAAGGCGCCTCTTTGCCCTTGCTTCTGATAGTGTATTTTGGTTCCTTAACTCCCAGAATCTTCCTGCACTTGGAACATCTCTCCTCCACGTAGATGCTGTCTGTTTGCTTCGGTTTTACAAGTTGCGGCTGCAGGAAAGCGTCAAGAGTGCTCATTATTCAAACTCCTATCTTCAACAATTTTGAGAAGAGCCTCGAGATCTTCCTTGGCCATTTTTGACCAATCGATTGAAACATCGAATGCTGTGTTGAGACGGTCGGCCATGTCGCTTTTAGCTGACATACTCGGCCTCTGGTGAATGATAAAAATGATAAAGCCGATTGCGACAATGAGGTCGAAGAACAGAACTGCGTAATAGGCTTCACACATGCGTTTTAGCTCCATAAATCGAAACTTGTGAGGCGGGCTCCAAACACTTCACCTTTCCAACTCTGGCCTTCCATCTGCGCGGCAAAAGAAAGTTCTGAGCCTGCAACTTAGCATCCTCGTCGCTAACGGCGCTAGCCATAAACGGTATAGTACCTCCAGGCCACGTCTTCAACTCTATGCTAAACAAACGCTTTGGGAGTTCGCCTTCGTTCGCTCGCTCCAGTTCTATACAGAAAATGTCTTTTGCGTCCCAGCCAATTTGCTTCTTAGTGAAGACTGTACTTGATGCCACCCTAGTTTCGGGGCTTAAGAGCATGGTCATGTTTTCCTTGTTGTAACCCTTTTCAATGTGAACGCCTACCTGCATTGGGCCCTCTCCGTAAGGAACCGTGATAAACATTCTTCCTCCAACCTTTAGGCTTCTGCCAAGACCATTGACCATTAAAACGGCATCTTGAAGCTCCAAATGCTCAAGTGTTGATATAACCAGAATATAGTCGAATCGGTTTGTCCAGAGAGGATATCTGCAATCGATTAGAACGAAGTTACTTCTAACTTCTCCATTCCAATAGAGTCCCGCAGCGGGGTCTATGTCGGCTGCTGTAACGTCGAAACCATGATTCGAAAGGTACTTGGCTATGATGCTGCCACCGCAACCCACATCTAAAACAAGGGCTGGCGACTTCATTTTACTGAGCACCCAGAGAAATTCGACTTTTCTATCAGGCGCCATATCTGGCTGAAGTGTCAGCAGCTCAGTCAGTTTTGCCATGCGTTTGTCTCCAAATTAATATGTTGTTGGTAAAATCTTCTGCTGATAGTCTGATCGATTTCTTCCTTAATCTCTTCTTTACTTGTCGATAGCTGATTGCGTGTAGCGAAACCAACAGGTGTGCCAGCGATAGCCGCTTGTGCACCCCAAAGAGTGAACAGCCTACTACGTCACGATTGAATCTTGAAAACCCGTTATTTCTTAAGCAGTCCCTTACAGCCATTTCGCTGAATTCGTGCACCCAAATTTCAAGGTCCTCAAACATCTTAACATGCAGATTTGGCGTATCAATGAAACCAGGAATAAGAAGACGTTTGAAGCCTTCACGGAAATCACTGTTTTCCACTTGGATAGAAAACACTTCGACTTCGTGTGAATCGTCAAGTTCCATGCGTTTTATCTCCGTAAACCGAGCATGTTAAAAAGCTCTCCTGCGGTCAGTTTTGCTCTCGGCGTCGATTCTAATATGTTAACAACGTCTGCAACTGTTAGCTTCCTAAAAACAGTTTGGTCCTTATCCTTGGAAAGCATGCGCATTAGTTCAATAGAACTGCATATATACACGCTATGAACAGTGCCACATTTATCACAATGGTAAGAATAAATCATAAAATCCCCTAGGAACTTTGAGTGAGATTTCGTTTTGCAGTATGGACACCTTCGATTTTCTGAAACCGTATGTTTCCTAAATGAACGTCCACCGAACGGAGTGCAAATACTTACTGATTCTTTTCCCTCTTGCAAGGCCTTTAGCCAGGGCCTTCCAGTAGAATCTTTTTTCTCTAAACAACACGTCTGAGCTTCGCTTTGGTTTTCGTATTCTTTACCGCATACAGAACAAGCCCATTTCCATTCAGTAGCCCATCCATGTTTTGAATTTCGTTTCAACACAATTTTCTTCGCAAGTGGCTTCATTGTTTTACTCCTCTCGTTTCTCCTTGCCGACAAAACCGAGCCCTCTGAGAGTGTCTATAGTAGCGGGGATTGTCACAAAGAGTTGGTCGCCTTTGAATCCGTGAATCGCAAAAGATTTCTTGACTTTGAATTCTTTCGAATAGTTCTTGCCGAGTCTAAGAGATGCCGTTTCGCCCTTGGTGTATATTAAGGGCACGTTTGTGGCGAGAATTGCCAACAACAGCATTCTCTCTTGGTTCATGGGACTTGGTTTTGGCACATCTATTGTGCCTATAGTTTTTCCACCTGCGCATATTTCTACTTTCTTGATGTTTGCCATGCGTTTTACTAGCTTCTTCACTCGGTCTTCAAGCGTAGCAACCTCGCACCATGTATGATAGCACTCATCACATTTCATGGGGGTTCCAGACGGGCATTCATGTAACTGCGTTTCATGCGTGTGTTCAGAGCCACATTTTGGGCATTTTATGTTCGTTTTTATCTCCTCCTAAACCAAAGCTTTCTAGTCATGTCGTTTTACTCCTCTAAATCGAATGTTACTTAGGGCTCGTCCTCCTTGATTGCTCTTTGGCGACTTTCCGAGTGATTTCTGCAAGTGTAGGAATTTCGTAGTCTGTCGTGTCAATATAGTGAGCGTCCCCCAAAGTTGTATCTTCAGCAGGCACCCAAACCAAAACGAATTCCTGCTCTCCGATTTTCTTTCTTATGCCTTTTCCCATTTTCTTCGTTCCTCTAGTACTTTCTTCTCCCTCGCTCTGTTGGCTATAAACTTCTCAATCGCCTCAGCTACGGCCGTCATGTTCTTTGACAAGGGCAGGTCATGTCTTGTTTCTATTGCTAATCTGCATATTGGGCAATAAGTTTCGGATGGTGCTATCATGTTGCCGCAATTCGCACAATGTTTATGGTTTTCCATTGCATTTTACCCTAAACCGAATCTAATGAGGGACTCGCGTCACATGACGCTGTAGGTACGAGTTGCAATCAGGACAAGTCTTTGGGTTAACATCTACAGGAACCATTCCTTCTGATGTTACTAAAACTACCTGTTTTGGCGTGACGATCGTTTCACATCTCGGACAGTACCATTCAATTATCTTGTTCTTATTCACTTTAACTCACCTCTTGAACTGAAGAGTATTTTTTTGACTGTGGACTCAACCGCCCCTCGATCTGGGGGAATTCCCACTTTGTAAATAATTACTTCCGCACCACCATACTTCTCTAGGTTCAAATTCCGCGAGTGATCCCGCGTCTTGTCACGTCGTCTTTGAGTCGTTATTTCAAACAGTTTTATTGTGCCATCTTTGAATGCGATTATGTCGATTCGGCTGCCATTGGGAAGCACAACCTCTTCTCCAACGATCCACCCCGTAGCATAACAGGTTTCTTTGACTATTTTCTTTACATATTCGTGTTCTGCAGGTTCATGTCCTCGAATGTGCGTCATTTCACTTTCACCTATCTCTCTCTACCTAGCGCACCATGTGACGCCGCAGACTTCACATTTGTACGCTTTTTGGTCTCCGACATATGGGACCTCGAAGGTCTGATGTGTTCTCGTTGACCCGCAGCGAGGACATTTCTTTGGGCAGTTTTCACACATTCTTATCCCCATCCACCACAAAACAAACCTCAACCTTCCATTTTACCTTTCATGTTTGTTCGATAACTAAGAGTGTTACCCTCACGCTTCTGCTCAATATAGTTTCGGTTCACCATCCGCGCAAGATTAATTGAAGACGTTACCATGCTGCCAACGTTAGCGTAGCCCAGAAGCAACGGAAGCTTTTCTCTCTTGAACCATTCGCCGTCATGGTCGAGAAGCAAAATGAACAGCTCCTTCTCCTTCTTTGACATTAATGCCATCATCCGCTGAACACCGGGCAGATTTGTGTATGTTCCACTTTGACCTGACGAAACAGGAAGAGGTGACGAAGGCCCTGGACTTGATTGAAGAGTGGATGAGGGGGGCCCTGTGGCTCGCCGTGACCGCGTCGACGTCGGGAGAGGTCGATAGTCTTGTGAGTGCTCCTCTATTACTTTCTCGCTGACTCCCTCGCGGTGAAGTACTATCTTGAAGCCTTTGTCCATTATGCTGAATAGTCTTTTTCGATCTCGGAGGTACTCTTCAAGCGTCATAAGCACGTGGTTCTCTTGCTCTTCGGCCTGACTGTGCAGCAGTCTTGTTGTTCTCTGGAGCTCCTGGCGCCGGGATCCTCCTAGCCAGCTGACCTCGATTACCCGTTCGATGTCAGGAAGCGACATACCTTCATCTCCTACGCGCGACACAACAACTGTGCGATTCTCAAGAATTGTGGCCATATTGTCTTTTGTGGCGCCAGAAACGAAAGGAATAATTGCGCCAGGCTTTGAGAAGCGGGCAGAAATCGTTTTACCGACTTCGAGTGAGTCTGAGAATATTATTGTACGCATGTCTGTCTTCAGGAGAGAGTCAAGGCGCTTTAGCTTCGCTTCGAAGTTTTTGACGATCCACACGTGACAGGTTGGGCTTTTGATGAGGTTGAGTTTTTTGAAGTATTCCCAGCTGAGTCCTACTGGTTTGCCGGTAAGAGCGAACACGTATTCCTCGCGTCCGTCTTCTCGGAAAGGTGTTGCTGAGAGGCCCAGGGTGTATTTGCGCTTGAGGAATGCGAGTTTGACGAAAGTATTCGCGGGAAGGTGATGCTCTTCGTCGACTATTAGAGTTGTCCATTGTTTAGCTGCCGCTTTGGATATTGCACTTTGGTACGTCATTACTTCGTATTCGCCGAGTTGCAGGTCCGTGTGTGTTTGAATTCTTTCGGTCCATTGTTCCTTCAACAGTCTGGTTGGAACTACAACTAGATGTGGCGGCTTTAGATGTGTCATAGTCCACAGTCCGATGACGGTTTTGCCTGTTCCAGGAGGATAGTAGACTCCGATGGCACTGTACCGCATGAGCTCGTTCCACGCTTGCTCTTGGTAGTCTCGAAGTTGCCAGTCGCACTTGCGAGCCGTAAGATCGGCGGGGTCGACGGGTTTGATGCTGAAAGGCAGAACACCGTCCTTGATCATTGAGGCGATAAGGTCAAAGGCCCTTTTCGGATTGACGCGGATCTTCGTCTCGTCCCTGTCGTGTAGGAATGGGCGATATTTTTGCCAGGCGTACTCGAGTGCACCCTTGGACCCGTGGATCTCTTCTCCATCAAGAATCAATTCTGGCGGCGCCTTCCAGTTGAGTTGCCTCTTAATGGCTTCGGGGATCTCTCCTAGCCAATCCATGTAACGATTGATGAGAAATCGGTTGTAACTCTCTGTCGACCGGTCCATCCATCCTATTTGAATGTCAACAAACTTGGGAATGATCAGATACCAGGAGTCAGGCCTTCCGTGGACAGGCTCCAGATAGTAGGGCTTCTTAAAGAAGGCCTCGAGCTGATCAACGTCCAACTTGGAGGTTTTGATGCTAAGAGCGAAGTCAGCTACTTGCTGTTCAACGGCTTTGCGGGCCTCTTCAGTCATTCCGGTGAGCTCTTTAACGTAGGGAATCATGCCAACTAATTGTTTCAATAGAAACTGTAAACGTTCCTGATTGAGCTCTGCAATGCCGACTTTTTGTTGCGGTTCGCTCAAGTTCCTGCACCAATCAATGCGCGGATTATAGAAGTCGAAATCTCCTCTTTGACGACAAAGATAGCTGCATCTGCGTCCAAGTGGTAATCTTTAAGGCCGTATTCCTTGATTGCTTTTGCAATCATTACGCAACTAGCATCTTTGACTTCAAGCACTGCAAAGGTCTTTATGTTATGTTCGCCAGCAGACGTTTCGTAAACCACAACGATTTTCACCATTGCTCGCTCTCCTATTTGTCAAAGAAACGGCATGGCTTCAGTTTTTCGAAATGCTTCTCAAAGTCGGGCCTCATCTGGCAGCCGTTTCCATATTTACATTCAGGACACAGCAGTTTCGGGGGTTCAGGCTTCTTGTTCACCATTTTGTTTTTTATCTCCTTGCCCTTCCGAGGGTAGAGAAAAAATCGATTGTGTGCTTATGGCAACGACCTTTCCCGGGAGCCCTCAGAAGGGCGTTCGTTTTATATGAATAAAACGCAATTTAAATCTTTCGATGTCTCGAGGATGCTGAAGCAAGTATTATATATCAGGTTCCCCTAGAAAGCTATAGGGATCCGAATGGCAGCACAAGTATTTTCAGGCTTCGCTCCCCTTATGAAGAATCTTCCAAGAGTCGTTACAATGCGCGTGGAGAGGGCGCTCCCAACACACGCAACCCTAATCGCCGAAACCACAGTCTACGATGACACGGCAGGAGTTAGCCTCATCCCCCAATGCATTTGGACAGGCCAGCAGGACAACGGTGACCAGTTCAGCGTGTGGGTCTGGCTCAAGGCCGGCAACGTGGAAGCCGTATGCGTCATCACCAGTTTTGTACGCGACGGAGTGGCAAAAATCGGTATGGAAATCGCGAGAATTTCCTACAACCAGCTAACAATCATGGCCCGAGAACAAACTGCTATTTTGCCATTCGTAACCGCACTGCCCGCAATCGGATACATGGCCTTCGGCTGGGACGCCGTCTAGACTGAGTTCGACCTAAAAGTTTTTTTTTACTGGCGTTCGCCTATTGCAATCCACGTGCACTGAGTGTTGCCGAAAGACTGAAACTCGAAGCCGGTGGTTGTTGGGTTTCTAATATGCAGCGGAGTAGCAATCATGCCTGAAGGGATCCCCCACATATTATAGAGGTCGTTCAGCCTGAGGTTCACTGCGTCCTGAACAGCACTTATCTGCCCCCCCAGTGCATCCTGAACCTTATCAACCTGGCCCCACAGCGTATCTCTGATATCTTGCGCAATCTTCAGGACCGTATCTTGCACCTTGTCTATCTGCGGTTGTATGAAACTGTCCCACAGAACGTTCAGTATCCATCCGCTTGTGTACCATGCAGCGTAAAATCCATAGTAGATTAGGTTGCCACAGACGAAATTCCAAACCAAGTCTAAAGGCCAAGGCGGAGCCAAAGTGTTAACACGGTCTCGGGCTGCTTGCGCCACGAGTGTGCAGTATGCGTCACTGTTGAAGTCGTCTCTCGTTATGCGTGGGATATTGGGAAAAGCTGGAACAGTCAAATGCAAAATGGAGCTTACAGAGATTGCGCGATTAGTGATTTGGCCTATGCGAGCTAAGCCGATCGCAACGGGAGTAGCGTTCTTGATGGCGGTTGGATACCTAACCCTGTACCATTGACCCGCCACTGGACCAGAAGCCTTACCATGAGCAAAAGCGGGTAAACTCTTCAAAATTTCAGTCAGACCTGGTACTGATGGCAGACTTGGCAAACTAGGAAGCGCGAACGCCTGTTCAAATAACACTTCTGCCGGAATAGCCATGTTGCTCAAAACAGGAGTTGTTGAACCTTCGCCCCTTAGCCGCTGAGTAATTTCACGAACCCTTCCACGAATAGCCATAACGATACCTATAAATAAGGTATCCTTCTAACCTTTTAAAACTATATCCTCTTTAGGCCTTCAACCTCTTTCGTGAGATCCTCAACTCTGGACACTAGTTTAGCTACAGTCTTAATCATGTCACTATTTACGGCCATCGCCGTGTTCAAGCTCCTAGTCACCAACTCTAGATGCTGCATTACCTGAACTGACGTCATGCTACCATCACAAAGCCCTACAAACTGTTCCAAACTCCGCTCATCCGCACTGTGAATCTCTTCCCTAAGAACCCCCAACCCTTCTTTCTCGTAAATACGAGCAAACCAACTCTTGAAACCCTGCAGGCTCACGCACCTAGTAGGACTGTCATTCCTAAACCTCTTCCAATCACGGTTAAAACCGTACTGAACAACCCCCCACTGCTTAATGTTCCCCTCAATAACAGGCCAACCACGGGCCCTACAGTAACCGTCCACAGCCGCCAACCACAAAACAAACCTGTCAAAATCCAGCGGCCTACTCGTAAAACTCCCCCAAACCATAAACGTCTCCCGACTCAACTGAAAACTCGTACTGCCACCATAATACTTGAACCTCTCACGCACCACACCACCACCCTGTGGCATGTTGTTGGCGAAGTTTCCTTTTAGTTTGAGGCTGAGGCCGTGTATCTGGTAGCGGTTTTGGGTTCCATGTGCTTTGAAAAGTCTGTTGAAATCGTCCGTGAATCTTATCATCGAATCTTATCAATCTTATCGAATCTTATGAATCTTATCATCGTGAACCGATGATAGAATCTTAATCTTAATCTTAATCTTAATCTTAATCTTAATCTTAATCTGAATCTTAATCTTAATAGAATCTTGAATCTTATCATCGAATCTTATCAATCTTATCGAATCTTATGAATCTTATCATCGTGAACCTCTTTCGTGAGATCCTCAACTCTGGACACTAGTTTAGCTACAGTCTTAATCATGTCACTATTTACGGCCATCGCCGTGTTCAAGCTCCTAGTCACCAACTCTAGATGCTGCATTACCTGAACTGACGTCATGCTACCATCACAAAGCCCTACAAACTGTTCCAAACTCCGCTCATCCGCACTGTGAATCTCTTCCCTAAGAACCCCCAACCCTTCTTTCTCGTAAATACGAGCAAACCAACTCTTGAAACCCTGCAGGCTCACGCACCTAGTAGGACTGTCATTCCTAAACCTCTTCCAATCACGGTTAAAACCGTACTGAACAACCCCCCACTGCTTAATGTTCCCCTCAATAACAGGCCAACCACGGGCCCTACAGTAACCGTCCACAGCCGCCAACCACAAAACAAACCTGTCAAAATCCAGCGGCCTACTCGTAAAACTCCCCCAAACCATAAACGTCTCCCGACTCAACTGAAAACTCGTACTGCCACCATAATACTTGAACCTCTCACGCACCACACCACCACCCTGTGGCATGTTGTTGGCGAAGTTTCCTTTTAGTTTGAGGCTGAGGCCGTGTATCTGGTAGCGGTTTTGGGTTCCATGTGCTTTGAAAAGTCTGTTGAAATCGTCTGTGAATCTTATGGTTGCGGCGTATAGATGTGTGCAGCCTTCGGGACGGTAGAAAACTTTGCCTTTCTCCGTGAGTTTTTTGAGGGCCCATCTGACTGTTCCAGGAGGCATGGGTTTGAGTTCTTTGGCTATTTGGGTTGGCGTCCATTCTTCTGGTTGCGCTTCGAGGAACGATAATATCTTATACTCAGCGTTGGTGAGAGTGTTGGCGGTGTTGGTGGGGTGGTGGGCAGACATACTAAGTTCTCCCGGGAAAATAGAGGTATGTTATAGAGGTTTCTTTAAAAGACTTCCAGTCTAGACAATTTAGGGTTTTGTTTAAATTTTTTTTGAAGCAGACAGCATAAAATTATTAATGGGTTCTCGATATATGATACTGTTTGATTGTGGAGGCTTGAGCACGTCTTCTAAAAGTAAAAAGAACGGCGGCGGCGGAAGGTCCGTGACTGTCGCAAGCTGCCAGGCAACTCACAAAGAAGTGACACACCAAATGTCCACCTTACAGATGTCAGTGGACCAAATTGTGACCACGCTTCTTGGCGAACAGAAGCCGGGAAGCTTAGAACGTTTAGGAGGACTCGTGGCAGATATCAGGGACATAAAGACAAATCGATGGAGCCCCAAAGAGAAGGCTACGATACTCGCGAGTGTAGTAACAGCCGTCGCTGCCATAATGGTAGCAATTTTCAAGTAGAAAAGAAAAGGGAAGTTAGGAGCTTGGCGGCAGCGGTTTGGCCAATTTCAAGAGAGTTCTTCTACCCGCGTCGAATATGAATGCCGCCGACCCTGCAATGTACACTGCATAATTCTGGTATGGCGTTCCTTGGAAGGCTGCCATGGCAAAGATTGTGAAACCTTTTAGATACCCCTCAAAACGCAAGTAAGTCGCAACCACCTGGTTTGCTTCGTATTGGACGCTGTCTCTCATTGCAGAGGGCGTCTGATATTTGTTTTCAAAGTAGCCGAACACGTTCGTTAAGAACGCGAACAGCGGGGTAGCAGCTGAGGTCGTGAAAACGTAGACAATGGCTGTCCAATAGGGCTGTATTTCTGGCGGCAGAGTTGTGATGTCTACTACTTGAATGGCTCCAGCTATAGCAGTCAGCACAGCCGCAACGACAATCAAAATGACCGTCACGGTGTACGGATTGATTTTAGCCATCGGTTTTTCCTCGATGTATAGTAAGTGGAACTCCCTAAAAGAGATTGCCATTACAGAGGTCTATTATAGAACTTTCCTCTAGGTAGCCTCTATGGATAAATTGTGGGTTCTTGAATGCCCGTGTTTTAGATGCTTACTCGGCGACCCACGAAAGGCCAGCATTTGGAGATGCAACCCGAACACCTGTCCCGAACTTACCGAATGGTTAATAACAATCAATAGCAGAAATGAAGATTGTGAGAAAATGGCAGAAGCCAAAGTTTGCCTGAACTGTGGACAGGAAAAACCCCTGTTACCGAACGGTCTATGCCAAGAGTGCGCTACTGAAATGGCGCGAAGCCAGAAACATTCTTAAAAGTGTCCATGGCTACTACTAATGGGTGAGTCAATGGCCTTTCTTGACAAGATCAGGGAACGACTTAAAGATAGGCCGAGGATCCTGAAAGAGCCTCTTCTAAAAGAAGACCTCTTGCAGAGTGGACCTATGCGGATGAGGCCTCGAGAGGCTACAACTGAAGTCAAGCCTCAAAGCGGCAGAACCTTCTCAGGACAAACGGACGAAGCCTATTGCATTGAGTGTATCGAAGGGCACACTATGATGGCACAAACTGAAATGAGACACGCGATCGACCGGTACAGGACTGCAGGCGAGATGACGGAAGGCGTTACAGAAAAAGTCAGAGTTGCCATCGCAGAGCTCGAGGGCATCGTAGAAGATGCTCGAAGTACTAAAGGCGCCGACATCAAAGTTCAAAGGGGCCTTAACGAGGTTCTAGAGGAGACCAGATGGATCCGGAAAGAGTTCGGAGTGTCCGGACGAGGTTTAACCAATGGTGAAGGTTCAATGGAAGACCTTACCGAGTTGAGAGAGAGAATAGACGCAATGCAAGTGAAAGCCTATAATTTGGCGAAGGATTGTCCGACCTGCAAAAAGTACAAGAAGGTAGTTGGACAATTAACAGAGAGGAGAAACTAAATGGCCGAAAATGACAAAAAGGAAGAAACGGAAGAGCTACTCGCGGAAACAGACAAGTGCAAAATCGTGAAAAAAGACGGACAAATTTTCGCTCAATGTGAAGGAAAAGACCCCATTGACCTTGGGCAAGTCAAGGAAGAGTGTCCAGAGTGTGCCGAAGCTGTTGCTGTGGGCTATGCCTTGTCCTATGTAAAGCAGGAAAACCCCTACATGGCTAACCGTATTTATGAACAGGTAACTAGTGAGGAAATAACGTCAGAAGAAGCTCTTGACAAATGCTCCGCGATACTCAAAGATTCAAATAAACCTGAGCTTGTAGAAACAGTTCAGGTTTTGAAAGAGATGATGCACAAGCCCTTGAGTGAACTAGAGAAAGAGGCTGAAGAGGCAGAAAAGAGTGTCTCAACCGAATGAGAAGCCGGTCGCCCTCAAGGTCAAAGAGGAAAAAATAATCTCAGTGAATCTTCCTCAAATCGACTGCGACATGATGGATGCCCGAACACGCAAAGTTATCGTATTTCTGATTGACGCAGAACTAAAAAGGAACAGGTCCTACCCCAAAGAGTGGGTTGGTGGAGTTAACGGCGAGCTCACAGCTATTAAGGAAGGGCTCGAAATGTGTACGAAGGTAAGAAAGAGGAGAGAGGAAGAAAACGCCGAACAGGGAGCTGGCGCCACAGGGAGCAGCGCAGAACCTTCGCCCACGACTTGAAGAGTTCGCAAAAAACAACGAGCTGTTTCTGAATCCCAAGTTTAAATGGAAAATAGGTTGGATGGAAAAGCACCAGGGAAGATGCTTCTGTGACTGGGAGAATCGTCGTTGCCCCTGCGAGCATGCTCTTGAAGATTTAAAACGGTTTAGGGGTATTTGCCTTTGCGGTGTCTTGTGCACAAAAGAAAAACTAATGTACTATCAAAAAACTCGGAAACTGAACCCTTTAACCTTGGAAGAGAAGCAGGCGAACAAGGAAAGACTGAAACAGCAACAGAAGAAAAGCGAGACTGTCTTCAAACGGGTTTTTGAGAAAAGAAAAAAGAGTGGGGATTGAATCTATTCTTTCTTCGTTCTTGCAGCTCTGCCGCCGCAGCTGTGAACTGCAGCTGTGAATTTTGCCTGGAAGCCCTTGTCATATCTGCCTCCGTGTGTTGGACCAGGCTGACCCCTCATGGCGTTTCCGATGCAGATGTTGAAACCGCTTGGGCGTTTCTTGAATCTGAGCCCACCTCCACCAATGGAGATTTCGAGCCCACCGAGTTTCTTATGAGAAACCATTTAGATCCCTTGAGTACTCAAAGGTTGGAAAAGTATATTAGTTATCCGCAAACTTTTTTTGTCCTATAGAGGAATCTTCTCGATTTTTTCCTCAAATAGTCTCAGGAACATGGAAAGGTTTCGCACTATCGCTTGTGACGAATCGACCTTTGCTTCTGAAAAGTCCATTTGTTCCTGCATGCCGGTGAGATATGGAAGCATTAGAGCAAAAAGAGCCTCCAACCAGTTGCGATCATAGTAGGCAGGTTGAAGCATGTAGTACGTCTTGTCGTCTCCGTTTATGTCGACTGTCCCGGCCATCCCCCACTCCACCATTTGCTTCATGTGGTAGGCCGTCAGCTGCGTCGACACTTTGCTGAGTTTTGAAATGTGTTCCAATATAAGGGGTCTGTTTGCTTTTTGCATTGCCTTTATGATCTGGACCTTTTTAGTGAAAAAGTCTTGAGGCATGGCCTTCACTCTGTCCCTTTAGCTTTAAACACTTTCCATAGAATGTTTCACGGCAGCCAGGCGTTGCTCGAGTATTTCCGTATTTTGGCCTTCTTGTTTAGCTTTGGCTATCTGTCGCTCGAGATCTCCTCTAAGCCTGTTGAGGCCCATCCATGAAACAGCTTTATCAGTTTCGGACATCGATTATTCTAGAGTAGTCTGGTTTAATAAGTATCTTGCGTTTTACTGTTCTAAAACGAAAAAAGAAAGGGAAATTTAAGCAGCCTTTATCCAAGCATAGTATTTTCCGAGGAGTCCGAAGTCCAAGTCGAGCTCTGACGCTCTAACGTAGTCTTCATAGCCGGTTGGCGGTGCGGTCGGCGCAGTTGTTCCAGATTCCCAGTACAGGTCGATCGTCACCGAAGCATCAGCTGACACATGAGCAGTGGCCGTTGTCTGTTTTCCGAAACCCACTTTACCTCTTCCCACCTAATAAGCAGGAGTTACTCGCCCTTTCTTTATAAGGTTTCGCAACCATGTAAGGAAAGGCCAAGTCCAAAGTGTAGGCGTGGGTGAAACGGCTTCGCAGACAGCAACTAAAGTATGGTCTATATTCATGGTTACCGTGATTGTTGGGTCTGTTCCTGCAATAACATTGTCGAATAGCCAGTGCTTGAAGATGTACCCTGTGTTTGGCGTAGCGGTTACGGTGAGAGAAGAATTATTGTCCAATTCGTATGTTCCTGCTACTGGGTTAGTTTGGCCGTTGATTGCAACTATCGTTAGATGCTGTTTCCCTGGTGGTGGAGGAGGCAGTGCCTCGAATATGGCATTCAACGAATGGTCAGCGTTCATTGTCACGTTTATCGGGTTATCCGTTATGGCTTGGCCGTCAAGTGTCCAGTTGGCGAAGCGGTAGCCGTTGTCTGGAATCGGAGCCACATTGACAACAGTGCCTTCCATATATTCGTAGGTTCCTATCGCTGGATGTGTTGTTCCTCCAATGCTTGCGCTGATGAAGAGAGTGTATGTCGGTGGTGGCGGGATTGCTTCGCAAACGCCTACGAGTCCATGGTTCATGTCCATGAGGACGGCGTAAGACGTTGACGTGCTTACTGAAACGTTGTCTAGCAGCCATTCTTTGAATCTGTAGCTTGAGTTAGGCGTACAAGTCACTGTAACGGTTGTGTTCTTGTCAACTTCGTAGGTTCCTGCAACTGGGTTTGTCTGGCCATTGACTGATGCTATCGTGAGGTATTGTTTCTGGGGAGGTGGAGGCGGCAAGGTTTGGAATGCTGCTGTTAAAGAGTGGTCCGCGTCCATTGTTACTGTGATGGGATTTTCCGTCCTGATTACTCCGTCAAGTTCCCAGTGACCGAACATATAATCCGTGCTTGGGATAGCAGTTATTTGTTGCTGTGTTCCTTCGGCTATTGAGTAGACTGCTGGCGCTGGAGTCGTTGTGCCTCCTGTGCTAGTTGAAATTGTAAGGTTATGCATGGTTGGCTGAGCTAACTGGTACGTAGCTGTTATCATCGTATCTGCTGTGAGGTTTACTATTCTAACTGGATTCGTTGTTCCGTCTTCCCACTGCTTAAAATTGTAGATGTCGCTTCCAACCTGAACCTGCGAAGGCATAGTTATCCTATATGTTCCATCTTCAAGTTGTCCAGTCCAAGGCGTAATAGGTGCAACTTCAACTGTCAAAGGATGAGGATATGGATAAGGCGTGTATGTGAATCCGTCTTGCACCAAGTTTGGTGCACGCAAGAAGTAATTGACGTTTTCTGTGTTGTCGGAATTGTATCTGATGATATATGCGCCGCCTAAGTGGTTGCCCCAGATGTACGTTTGGCTTATGAAGCATTGTGGAGCCATCGGCACATAGTTACCCCAGTCATTGTTCAAGTCGCATAACGCATAGTATCCTATGAGAGTGTTGTTAGTAGCTATTATAGAGCCGCCTCGGATATTTATTGCGAAAGATTTACTGTCCCAACTGCCTGGAGTAGTCCAACTTGTGTCTGGGTTTTTGAATATGTTTTCGTAGACTTCCATAGCACGAGTTCCAACTGCGTATGAACGAGTCCCCTCGTCTGCGTATGAGCCGTGTCCATCCACTTCACCGTAGCCGTAGCATCCTTCAAAGATGTTGTGGCGGACAATTTGGTGTATTCCGTCGTTTGAGCTTGTGCAGTGCCGCCATTTGGAGAAGTAGTTATCTTCGATGACGACTGTATAGTTGTTATATCTGCCGAAAACGTTAGCGGCGTTGGCTTCCCAAACATCACACGTCCATCGTCTCATTATAATGCCATAGCCGACTGTTATTGCCTCATAAGGAGCGGGGATACCGATAGTATTAACCATCCTGTTATGGTCTATGACTCCACTGACAGGTCTACGGTTGTGCTCTGCCTCCGTTGTTGCAAAAGAGACAGCGTGCCCACAAAGGTCTTGGAAGTTACAGTGGTCTACCCTCATGTCTTGGATACCCTCAGTTGGATATTCTGTGTACTCTGAGGCAAAGGCAGCTACGCCAGTGTACTGAGTCTTTGAACTGTTGTTGTAGAACCTCCATCCGACCAGCTTAATGTCAGAGAAGCGGAATGATTTGTCTGTACTTCCAGTGAGAGAGACTCCAAACCAAGTTGGCTTATCGTCTGGACCGCTTGTTGGAACTTCCCAAGGCATGACAAGCACGGTTTTCCACGCTATTACTTGTCCTTTAGCGTCTCTTTCTGTAGGTGCGCCGAAGAAGTTTACTCCCGGTGGAGCTACAACTCTTGTCCCTGTCCAGCTTTCACCAACATTAACGAAATTGAATTGTCCCGCTGGGATGTGAACGTTCCCTCCTGCTCCTCCACTTGCGTATACTACTTCATCAACTGCGTTTTGTATATCTTGCCAGTATCCACTGTCAGCATAAACGTCTATTGCTGATAATGTTCGATAGATTAAAGCCATTTAGCTCACCCTCTCTATAGTGAACGGAATCCCCTGTATCGGGGTGGAGTTCACAGTTAGTTGATGTGTTGCTGGCGGTGGCGGCGGTTCGGTTACTGTTATGGGTATGTCGGGTGAATCAGCGGTTGCGTTTACAGCATCCGCGGCTCTTGCGAAAATAACGTAGTTGCCCGCGCTAGGAAAAGTCAAAGTTAATACTGTGCCTTGTCCAAGAATCTCGCCCGTTGGCTGATTTATCCATGAAACCGTGTATGGACTTGTACCGCCTATTACTGTAGCTGTGAATATTTGTTGCTGACCTACTAGAAGACTGGCTGATTGTGGCGTTACCGAAATTTGTAGAGGAGTCGGACCCGTTGAAGTGTAAGTCGCGTAGATAGTTAGTTCTAGGTCCCATGAGCGGAGTGGCACACCGAATGGGTCGTTATAATTTGGATAGGAGTCTATACCATCTTGGTTTACCTGTCCTACTTGTCCAACGTCTGCCTTTCCATAAAATCCTGCACTGTCGTAAAATCCGATATGATAATATTTTCCTGCTTCTACCGCAAGTGTTATAGGTAAATCAAACAAGCCATCGCTTGTTCGAGTGATTTTGCTACCTGCCGCTAAAAGTGCTCCGGGCTTACCTGTAGGATCGTCAGCATAGATAAGACCGATTAAGTTTTGAGGAAGATTTCCCCAATGTAGATGCACAGTTAACTTTGAAACTAAACCGTTTTCAGGTGCTTGGTATCTACAAGTATAGACTCCTATCCAATTACCTTCAAAATCCAGCGTTCCCAATACTGTTTTTCCAAACGTAGCCATTATCTTTTTCTCCTTATATTTCCATATTACCCGAAACAGACATAATGATACTTTACCAAATTCACGTTAAACGTGTTCCAAGATCCTGAGCCGTCTCCAACCGTGAAACCGTCAGCGTCCAAACTAATAATCTGGTCTGTCCGATACCTCCAATCTGACCCGCCGTCCCACTGGAATGAGGTGTTGAGTCCATCACGGTCGTTTTTATGTCCCGGTGTACTGACAAAGCCATCCTCGCGGTATATAAACACGAATCTAGGAAGGAATCCAACCCCAGCTATGGCTTGAGTTGCCGCTCCATCACCCGTGTAAGTTCCAGTTGTAATTTGCGTTGCAACTACTGCTGATTTCCCTAATGTGCGTGTTGTCATTTTATCCCCAACAGTTGTAAGTGTACGGTTCGTTAAGCGTGTTCAAAATATTACCAAATCCTGAGCCGTCTCCAACCGTGAAACCGTCAGCATCCAAACTAATAATCATGTCTACCGTATAATGATGCCCAATAGGACGCCCCCAAAATTCCGCGAATAACCCATCCACATCCGCTTTCATGGCTGGAATCTCTGTTTCAGTGTCGGTTTGTCGCCATATTAGTACGAATCTAGGGCGGAACCCCACTCCCACTATGGCTTGAGTTGCCGCATTATTACCAATATAAGTTCCCGTCGCAAACTTCATTCCTCCACCACCTGACACCGCTCTTGTTCTTGGCATCATACTCACCCAAACGCAACATAAGTGTAGTTAACGCCCAAATCGTTAAATACGTTCGCCCATGGCGTATTGTCTCCAACTGTAAAACCGTCAGCATCCAAACTAATAATGTCGTCTACAGCCCAATAAAAATTACTGTCGATACAATATTTGCAAGAGACTCCTGCTGTATCCGTTTTCCAACCGGGCGTATTAATTGTTACTTCGTCTTGCCTGTAAATTATTAGGAATTTAGGCTGAAACCCCACTCCCACTATGGCTTGAGTTGCCGCATTATTACCAATATAAGTTCCAGTCGCAAATTTTCCAGCACTCGGAGAGCTAGCATCAGTTCTCTTGCTCATGTTAGTTTACCGCTATATAGGTGACTACGTTTCCAACAGTTCCACTCACGTATACCTTGTTCAAATTGTCGATGTCTAGGCTGACTGTGGCTCCTGGTCGAAGTTGATAGCGCTGGTTTGTATTGTTGCCTACGTTAACGACTGCGTTTGTGGACACACTTTCTATGGTGACGCTTTTACATGGAGTGTTAGCTGCAATAAGTGGAGCGGCTGCCACTGCCAATGTTACGGTTCCTTCCAACACAGCAGTTGGAGTTTGAAGCTGGTTCAAAAGAGTCTGAAGGGCAGTTAAGAGGGCACCAACAGCGGCGTCGATGACAGGTATGGGGTCGCTCGGCGGGTTAGTTGGTTGTACTCCTACAAATTGTCCAGTATTGCTTTGGCGAGCTGCCAAGCTATCATCTACCTCCTTCCTTTGAGCTCTTCAAGAATAGATTGTAAGATTTTTGAGATGCCTTCTTGCTCTGTTTTTCCTAACGCTTCTAACTCGGAAGCATAGGGCAGTAGTCCTAGTCGGCGGATGCTCCTGATGAATGCAGGTTCGTCTTTGATTTCCAACACAAACGCCTGAGCACTCAATAGAGCAGTGGTTTGTGTGCTTCCAACAGCGAGGTATTGTTCAACTGTACATTCACGTGTAATGGGCAGCGGAAATCCTGAGAGTCCTGGAGACAGCAGGGCAACAACATACCATCCAGCTGTGCTTAGGGGGTTAGGGCGATTGTACATGGTCAGATATCCAACGGGGTCATACTGCACGAAACCACTAGTCAACGCAAGCTCCGGGTTTGCCGCCATAGAATGTATTGTGCCGCCTGGCCCTTGCGCGTTTATGATGATGGTTCCGTATGCGTCAGTGGTAAATAGTACCGCGTTTAGAATCCAGCCTTTCTTGTCCATCTTCACTTTTTGTACTGGGGCGCCTAGGACAATTGGATTGGGAGGTATGGTGTAGAGGTGGTAGTCCCACCCTTCGATAAGTGGGAGATAATCAAAGAGGCCCAGGGTCTACACCTTTGCCTTTGTTTGTTCTTTGGCTTTCTGTTCGGCTTCAAGCTGCTTTTTAGCGGCTTCCCTCATCTTACGGACGGTTTCCATGCTTTCTTTAGTGAATATTGCGCTCATTCAGCTCGCCTTAGACGTCGTCGTCCCACCATATGACTGTCAGGTTCAGGCTGTTGCCGTTCACTTGTCCGTAGAGTCCTGTGTTGCCTTCTAACGAGAGAATCGGGTCCTCGACGCTGTGGTGGCCGAGCGGGATCTGCGGCATTGCTGCAGGCGCAATTTGAACGTCGCTGAACTTCACGGTGAATGTACTATTTACTTCCAGTTTTTGTATGCTGGCTGAATGTGCTACTACTGCGTCTCCCTGAAACAGAAACAGGGTAACGTACCGCATGAATGTGTCTCTTAGTCTATTGCCCACACCGAGAGCAACAGGGTACATGTGCTCTTCGCCGGCCAAGAATATGGGGGTTATGGTTGGAAATATCCAAACGCTTTTAGTTCGAATTCTTTCCCAGATCTCTTCTTTTGTCAGCACCATATTTACCGTTCTCCTCCAACACTACTTGCTTCGTCAAGTGTCATTGGGTTTACTTTCCAGTCTTTCATAGTTTCAGGTCCTATCTCTTCGGGTTGGTCTCCAAAGCCTACCTTGAGAAAGCTTGCGTTTGCGCCTTCGTATCGTTTTAAGGCTATGTCGCCTATGAGCCTTGGATGTGAAATTGATGTGAAAAGCTGCGTCCAGTAGAGCGCGAATAGAAGGTTAAGAACTGGTCGATGTACCCTCGCCTCGTCCGCATTGAAGTATTCTACTCCCAACTCTCTTGTTGGCTGGATTATGATTTCTTGGAAGTCGGTTGGTTGCTCGTATGGCGAGTTGAGGCCGTTTAACGAGCTTATCCTGTCTCCTGCGGCGGGCCTAATGGGGTCTATGTTTGCGAATTTGCCAGGAATGTCATGCGCTTCCGGATAGCGGAGGTATGCTTGGATGTACTGTGGTTTAAGGCCGATTGCTCCGTGGTAAAACCAGGGCAGGCCTACTCCCGTTGTGCTCTTGAGGTAGAGTATGCTGTTGGCGAAGTTTCGGGGGTCTCTGAAACGCAACTCTGCTTGTGCGCTAAAAGGCAGCATTGCTATGGGCAAACCGTTTGAGTCAATGACTGGATAGGGTTTCCATTGGCATATTCTTCGCCTGACGACACGACCGAACACGAACCCTTCGCGGAATTCCAGAGCAAACAGATGATTTGGCTGCATAAATTTCTTTTCTATGGGAATTATTCCCTTCAAAAGCTCGGTCAAATAGATCACTGTTAAAGGTTATGCTGCACTAGTCATTTAAGCAATATGCTATGAAAGAGCATATAATCCAAAGCCATATATACTGAATTAATGAGTATGATTTGATGAGCCTCAAAATTCCTGTCGACATGGATATACTGTCATTCTGCCAGGAAACAGCAAAAAACAGATATCAAATTGCAAAGCAGCTAGACCTCGACTACACAGTAGCCGTAACACATATTGACAAGCTCATCAAGATGAAGCTGCTTTTTGTTTCACGAGAAGAACGGGGAAAGGGCCCTGGAATGGTCCAATACTTGTTAGTGACAACAAAAGGCGCAGCAATGTTAAGGGGATACAAGGAAGGGTTAAGATGAAAACAGTAGCAGGAAGCAAGCCTAAATCGCTTTCCAGAGAAGAAAAAATACGAAGGGCATTATTGGGTCGAAAAAGACCAGAGGAAGTTAAAAGGAAAGTGTCAGACACTAGGAAGGAACGAATCAGGTTGGGGTTAATTATCCCTTGGAATAAGGGCAAGAAGGGATTGCAGACTGCATGGAATAAAGGATTAACGAAGAGCGATCCACGGGTTCAAAAATATCTTAAAACCAAGGGATGCAGCATTGCACAGCAAAAACTTCGCGAGTTGATGAAAAATCCAAAGTGGAAATCACAATGGTTACAGCATTGTATATCTGCCCAGAATATTAGACCCAATAAACTTGAGCTAAAGGTACTGAGAGTGTCACAGAGGCATAATCTGCCTTTGAAGTATGTTGGTGATGGACAAGTGATAATTGGAGGCAAATGTCCAGACTTCATAGACAATAATGGACAGAAAAAGATTGTTGAAGTTTTCGGCGAATATTGGCATAGACGTAAAGATATCGCTTGGCATCAGACAGAACATGGAACAAGGAAGGTTTATGCCCAATATGGCTTTGAATGTTTAATACTTTGGGAAAATGAACTAAAAAATATCTCTGATGATTGCCTCCTAGTCAAGTTGCAGGAGTTTCTTAAAGATGCATGTTGATTACTTTGTAACAGGAGCAAGCGGTTTCGTAGGAAGCCATTTATGTTGTGAACTAACCAAAAGCAAGCGCACAGTTGTAGCCCAAGTCAGAGACGTTTACCCAACACCTTGGGGCCAGTGGCTTCAAGAGGCCCTTAAAAACTGCACTCTTGTTAGAGGCGATGTAACTGACTTTCACTTTATAAAGAGAGTGATTGGTGAATATCATCCGAAGAAAGGCGTTCTGCATTTAGCAGCTCAAGCCTTGGTTGCAACGGCTCAGAGAGATCCTGTTTCAACGTTTCAAACCAACGTTGGAGGGACTATCAATGTTTTAGAAGCTTGTAGCCAACTAAATGTGCCCACAGTCATTCAAAGTACCGATAAGGTGTATGGAGATAATCTTCAAGCAACCATTGATTCGAAGCTTGTTCCAACCGAACCCTATGGAACCAGCAAAGTATGTGTGGACATGATTGCACAAACCTATCGACAGACTTACGAAATGCCGGTTATAGTCACTAGACCTTGTAACATTTATGGCTACGACCCCTGCAATAACCGGATCATTCCCAATACCATCAAAAAATGCATGAAAGGAGAAAAACCTTTCGTTTTCAAAGATGAAGCTTCCCTGCGGCAGTACGTTTTCGTAGACGATGTTTGCGAAATATTTCAAGACCTCTTGGAACTTGCAGACTGCGCTCCCATAGTGAATATTGGTTCCAATACAATTATTAGCCAGCAGGAAGTGGTCCTTGAGATTCTCAAGAGTTTTCCAGGCCTCTCAGCTGAGTACATTGAAAAACCTTTCCTTAAAGAAATTCACTCGCAGTGTATGGCTGAATTCGTGAAGGCTAAAAAACCGACATGCTTCTCGGAAGGTATTAAAAAGACTATTGACCAGTTCGTCAAGTATGGTTGGTGAAGACATGGACTCAGAGCAGATCGATGGTTGGGACCAAGAAAGCGAGAGGGCATGGAAGAATGACAGCAAAGACCTGGAGTTCCCAGAAAACGTCGTAAAAGTTCTAAAACACTTGGTTCCTGTGCCTGCCAGAGTTCTTGATTCAGGGTGCGGTATTGGAAAGCACTTGCGGTCTTTCACGAAATTAGGCTACATAGCCATGGGCGTAGAACAGTCCAAGGTTGGCGCTGGATACGCGAGACAGCTTAATCCAACAGTGGATATCCTCAATATGCGCATACAGGACCTCATCCTCAAAAACGTGTTCGACCTCGTTTTTACAAGCGCCGTTCTTCAGCATAGCCTTCACGAAAGGCAAGTGGTGATCTTGCAGAAGTTTTACGAGGCTCTAAAACCGAACGGGATATACTTTTGCACAGAGAACACGTTAACGGAGCAGAACGTTAGCGTACATTACAAGAAGACTGCGGCAGGCGGATTCGAACCTGTAGCGTTCAGTGAAGATGCTTCAGACGGGTATAGCTTCACTGAAAAGGGATGGATAAAATTTCTTGCCGAACAAGGGTTCAGGCATATTAAAACTATTTGGCCTTGGCCGTTCTACTTCTACAGAAAGGTCGAGAAATGATGCAGGACAACATCACAATTGAAACGAACACAGATTGCAACGCGAAATGCATCATCTGCCCCAACGGCCAGAAAGCACGACCCCACCATCAGATGCCTCTTGAAGAATTTGAGGCAATACTCAGATTCTTTCCACAACTGAAAACAGTCGTGCTATGCGGCATGTACGAACCCCTGCTCGAACCGCATGAACGCCTAGACAAAATCTTGACGTTAATCGAGAAGGTTCATCCGACAGCTGATGTCACAATTTTCACGAATGGTTCATTACTCACCCAAGAAAAGGGCCTGATGCTCAAGTCGCACCCTAACTTCAGGAATCTCGTAGTCAGCATCCACGGCGCCAGCAAGGAAGTCTACGAGTCAGTAATGGGCCTAGACTATCACACAGTTTACACTAACGTGTTAAGTTTTCTCGACCTAATAGCCTATGATCCCACAATTCATGTCAGCGTCAGCTTCGTAAGAACCAAACAGAACATTCACGAACTCAGCGATTTCCGAAAATTCTGGACTGGAAGAGTCGACAACGTATCCGACTTCGAAAGTATGAATTGGCGAGGTGCCGTCGACAAAAACCTAGTGCTCTACGAGTTCCCAAAATACACTAGAGCATGTCCCATGTTTGACCAGCCCTTAGTCATTGACGCCCATGGCAACGTAGTCCGATGTTGCTATGACTTCTCGTTCAATTATGGCCACGTACTACAGGGTGGCTATGAAGCGTGGAAGGTCAGAAGCAGAGTGTCAGCCACGTATCCAACTGAAGAGTGTAAGACTTGCTTGGGATGGAGGCATTATTGAATGGAAACCCCAATACTTATGAACCAGAAGAGGTACAAAAGCACAAAACAGGTGAATAGCTATGGTATATGAAATTGACCCCTCAGCAGATGTAACGCACCATGCGTATCAATTAGCCGTGTTAACCTTAAATGCTAAACACGTTATCGAACTCGGCACTGGTCAAGGATGGTCCCTGAAGTACTTCCTAGACGCCCTAAAAATAACAGATGGCCGAATCACAAGTATAGACCTAAGACCTGAAGCGCCAGACGTTGCACCAACGCTGGAAAGATACAAAAATGAACCAAAAGTCACATTCATGAAAGGCGACTCAGTTGAAATTGGACGAAACTGGAACCAGGGACCAGTAGATATAGTGCTCTGTGACTCTAACCACTCGAAAGAACACGTGCTGAACGAACTGAATGTGTGGAGCCAATACAGCCCTAAGATAATGTTCGTTCACGACCTCTATATGCCCAACGGTGAACTAGCAGAACCCTACTTTGCCTGTGAGGAGTTTGCACGTGTAACAGGGAAAAAATTCGTGATTCTCTTCAACAAGCATCCAGGACAGGGAGCAATACTATTTTGATTAAAGTTGCTTGCGTTTTATTGACCTTAGACGAAGAGCCACGAATAGAGTCAGCCCTGAATCAGTTCAGGAAATACGTGGACTATATCCTTGTACTGGATGGAGGAAGCACTGATAGAACCGTTGAGACCGCTAGGAAAATAGCGGATAGAGTAGAAGTTCACAAGTTTTCAGGCAGCTTTGCAGAAGAGAAGAACTATGCACGAACACTTGTGCCGAAAGAGTGCAGCTGGATCCTGTGGGCCGACGCTGACGAAGTATGGGATGAAGGCTTCTTAGCAAACCTTCAGTGCACACTTGAACACGCAGAAAAAGACAGTGTCGCATGTTTCCGTTTCGCCAGAGTCAACCTTCCAGGCGGAATTAACTACCCTGACTACCAAGCCAGGCTCTTCCTCAATAGTAGAGACATACTTTGGAAGGGAGACCTCCACGAGATTCCTTATCTCATAAAGGAAAATATTCCCTTAGACCATGCAGACGATGAGAAGAGACAAACGAAATTAGGAGTCTGCACGGTTAGCGCGTATCCTATAATGCACCTTCCACGTAGGAAGGACCTCAAGAGGATATGGTGGAAAACATGATCGTTGGTTGTATTGGAGTTTATGGAGAAAGGGTTGAACAAGCCTTAGTCGGAATAAACCGACTCAGACCCCACGTGGACAGATATGTCGTCATTGTTGACGAATCAGTCACAGAAGAACAAAGAAAGAAACTCGCTGACGCTGGCTGCGAAGTCTATTTCCATCCATGGGAAGACAGCATGGTCAAAATGCGTAACCATTACGTGGAGAAAGTACAGACAGATGATTGGGTTATTGTACATGATCCGGACGAATGGTTCAACGAAGATTTCTGTAACGATGTGCGCAAGATCATTGCACGTGTAGAAACGTCGCCGATAGATGTTGTTCTGATTAACAGCCATGACACGTTCACTGGAGCTGATGGAAAAACGTCGACGAATGTTAGCGACTTCTTTAAGAATCTCGTCTTTCGAAAGCGGGTGGACACTCACTACGAAGGCGTTGGACAGGTGAAAGAAGTGCATGAAACTCTCATCATACCGGGAATGCAACAGCAAGCAAAAATCGATAAAAAGTATTGGTATGAACATGTCAAGTACTGGTGGGAAGTCTGGGAGCGTGCAGCAAGAAACGTATTCTTGGGGGGTGGAGGAAACAACGTTGGCGAAAGGAATCCTTCTTGGCTACCATTACGTAAGGCTTGTGACGATTTAGGATTGAAAAATTGGCCGCAAGCAAGAGAGTACTTTAGAAAAGGCGGGATCCACAAGTGTTTGAAAGAATGGTTGTGGGCCGTCCGCTTTGAAGGTTTCGATTTTCACCATGAAATGCTTGAATTCGGCAGATGGTACTTCGAGTACTTGCATCCTGAGGAAGCTGAAGGATGGGCTGCGGTTACAGAACTCGCGCCAGGCAGCCCCCCTGAAGTTATGCGGTATGTTGAGGAATGCTACATGAAAGTTCTTGGCAGACATGCAGACCAGCCGGGGAAGGAAATGTATACGGCAGCCATTGTCCAGGGTAAATTGAAGAGGGAAGACTTGCCTGAACTCCTCAAACAGAGCCCTGAATACAAGGAGAAAGAAGCAGGCCCAACAGAAAATGTGAAGCTGCAAGTGCCTGTCGACGTAAATATTCGAGTAACAGAAGCTATAATAATCGAGGCACTAGGCCGAAGCAAAACATGGGCCACAATGATCAAGCCCAGACTCGACGTAGGAATATTTTTAGAACTTGCGTTAGGCCCTGAGAAATGGAATGAATTCCTCGCATGGTTCTACAAAAACCAGCCTAGCCCTCAAGAAGTACTGACAGAGCTGAAGAGGATGCTCAAATGCCAATAGGTTGGGTTTCCGCTTCTCCTGTTGCCCGGACTGGTTATGGCCGAGAAACGAAAGAGGTGGGGTATAGAATTGTGGACTGTGGAAGAGACGTTGTTTTTATTGGCACTTTTGGCGATGTTATCATTTGGGGCGGAGTGACAGAGCAGTACACGCCAAAAGGTAAGAAAATCACCATATTATCCCTCACAAGCCCCAGCTCCGCGGCAGCCGTCATTAATGAATACGTCGACAAATACGACCTGAAAATGATAGTGGGGTTTATGGACTGTTTTGGAATGGATTACCTGAACGACGTGAAAGTACCAGTCATAGGTTACATACCTATCGACGGCTCCTTCACTCAGGAAATGAGCCACTTCATGCGGAACTATCATAAAATCGTTGCCTATAGCAAATTTGGCTACGAAGAACTCAAAAAACATTATCCTCCAAGCCAAATAGGACTGATCGACCATGCTGTTGATGTAGACACTTTCAAACCGTTAACCACTAAAGAATATGACGATGTCCGAGAATGGTTCCTGAAAGAGCATGGTGTACCTAAAGACGCTTTTCTGGCAGTGGATATGGGAGCCAATGTTGGACCTCGAAAACTGTTACCGTTGGAAATGGCGACCTTCAGCAAATTTGCCAAGAAACACCCCGATGCACATCTGTATCTACAAACTAATGCTTACGGTCCGCCGAGAGGGTATAACCTCATATCACACCGAAGCGTCCTAGGCATGGAGAACAACATTCATTTTGCAAAGCTTGACCCAATAGTGTTTCCTGCTGAAGACGAGGAGTTGAGACGCATATTCGGGGGAGCTCAGGTTTTTCTTCATAATGCCGTTGCTGAAGGTTGCGGCTTGCCGCAGCGGGAAGCGATGGCATGCGGCACGCCCCCCATAGCACCACGCAACTGTTACATTGAAGACACCGAGGTTTTAGCACCAACAGGAATAAAAAAATATTCTGAATTCGAAGAAGGCGACCTAGTGTGGTCCTTGAATTTGGATACAAATAAATTGGAAGCAAAACCCATTCTCAAGAAATTTGAGGAAGATTATGAGGGCGATATTATTCACTATACAGGAGCAAAATATGATCTCGGAGTTACTCCTGAGCATACGATGATTACGGCTCCAAGACATCATAAGGCATCATGGACGTTCGAGAAGGCTTTGGAAACAATGTCAAAAGGCAGAGCACCTTACCCAGGAGGACACAGCCAATTTTGGATACCGTTAGTTGCGTCTTTCGATGGCAAACTAGAGAATCGGATAAGAATTTCCGAGTTCTTTGACCAAAAAACGCTGCGTTACGATTGTAATCGACTGCCTGAAGAGATAGAGTTAGGAGACCTACTTGAATTGTGCGGATGGTATATTGGAGATGGCTCAGTCAGTTATGACCATCGATGCAAAACCTCAATGGTCACCTCAATTTGGGAACCAAAAAATGGAAAACATAGAAAAGAACTCGAGACCTTACTTGAACAATTGAACATAAAACATTGTAAACTTGAGGATAAAGTCACTTTTCAATACTATGCGTTCAAACCTTTGTGGGATCAGATAGGACACAAAGCAAACGTCAAAAGAATCCCGTGTTGGATGTTGGCTTTTCATGTCTCTTTGTTGAAAAGACTGTTTAAAGGCATCATGAATGCCGATGGAAGTAATCCGGAAGTTTCTAATAGTGATTGTTTAAGAACAGCATCAAAAAATCTCAGAGATACCTTTATGGAATTGTGTATGAAATTGGGATATTCAGCAAGCTACAGACCCTATGAATCTAGCATGCATATAATTGAGGAAGGAAGGACCATAAAGTCATCGCGAGGCTTTGACATAAATGTGTCAACAGTAAAAGTATGTGGTTCTGTCCGTTCCAGGAATAAGAAGATGGAACACTATCAAGGAAAGATTTGGTGTTTTGAAGTGGAAAACAACCACAACCTGTTGGTGGGACGGAATGGAAAGTTTTGTTTCAGTGGAAATAGTGCACAAACAGAGCAGACCGAGGGACTAGGCTGGGTTGTTGAGAACATTGACTTGGAGGATTATGTTGAATATCCCGTTTATGTTCCGACGTTGCAGACGTATCCAGTGCCAAGTCAAAAGAGCATGCTGGAAAAACTGGAGGAAGCATATCAAAACCCCGATATGGTTGAGGCATACGGTCGACGCTCGAGACGATTCATAGTCAAGAATTACTCGTACAAGAGAATTATTCCTAAATGGCTGAGTCTCCTCAGCGAAGTTGACCATGACATAGAAGTATTGCAAACGATGCGTGATAGTTTTCAAGCGTAAAAACAAAGAAAAAAGGGAAGTTTAGGTTCTTTATCTTCTTGTTGGTGTTGGTGCTGGTGCTGGTATCCAATCTTTCAGTTTCGGAAACATTGTCGTTAATCTGTCTCTGATGCCGAAATTGGGCAAGTTCGTCAGCAATCCGCCGCCTAGTCCCTGGGCATAAGGCACTATTGGGGGGGCTCCGAACCCGCGAGCTAAGCGGTCTCTGGCAACTCGAACAGCGTCTTTGTCGACTGCGACTAAGTCGGGGTCGTATTCTTGTCTGTCAAAGCCTGCGATGTGAAGGTTTGAGAGTATTCTTTTTCTTTTGTAACTCAACCATTTCACCCTCTAAAATCCTATTGCGAGAATTTCTGCGGTTAGCGTTGTTCCAGCTGTAGAGGTTAAGTATAGACTGATGCCCACCGTGTTATTTAAGTAGGTCTTGTCCTGCATGAGGCCTGCGCTCGTGATCCAGGTCTTTGGACTGGTTGTTACTTCAATATGCAGTATCTGTTCGGCTATCCTAAGCTCCGGAAAGGTTACAATAAAGTATAGTGCGTTTGCTCCGGCTGGGATTACTCGAATGACGGTGCCTTTGACTATTGTTCGACCATCACGATGCAATGTTGCTACTATGGGCATCCCGCATCCTCCTGCCTATGGGGGTCCTACGGCGACGACGTCTACGCAGACTAAGCTTACTGTCAGTGTAGCGTGTGATTGGTAGAGTGACATTCCAACGACGTTGCCCACTATTTTCTTGTTTATAGGCCCCATGAGGTCTAATGGGTCTGGAACAATCTGCACCTGTATGTGCAGTATGTTTTCGATGTATTTCAGGTCGGGCAGACGAATGTTGAATGCGTTCCACACGCCTTGGGGTACGACGTTGTTGACTGTCGTGCAGAGGCGACTTTTTGCGACGACTCGCATGTCCTCAGTTATGAAGACGATTTCGTGGCTATCGTATAGAGCTCCTTGAATGCCTCTATCTCCACCGATTGGTGGCATTGCCAACTGTCAACACTCCTCTATGGGGGCCCTACGGCGATGACTTCTACGCAGACTGTTATTCCGCTGGCTTGGTAGATCGACATTCCAACGACGTTGCCATTTATGACCTTCCAGAAAGGTCCAATGAGTACAGCGGGGTCTGGATGAATCTCGAACTGTACGTGCAGTATGTTCTCGATGTACTTCAAGTCGGGCAAGCGAACTTGGATTCCCATCCCGCCACCGGCGCGGTCGTAAGTGCAGAGGCGACTTTTTGCGACGACTCGCATGTCCTCAGTTATGAAGACGATTTCGTGGCTATCGTATAGAGCTCCTTGAATGCCTCTATCTCCACCGATACCTACTGGCAATGGCAATCAGTCTCCCTACGTGCTGTGCACTACTTCGTAGCGGGCTCCAGGCAGTGTTCCAGGTATTCCAAAGGCTATGCCCAACACTGGGTCAAGTAGCCTCAGAGCTGGTTCCTTGATGTAGCTTACTCCGACCAGGCGCGGAAAGTCTGTTTGAAGTGCGCTTGGTGCGCCGAAGGCGCCACTTATCATGAGCATGGCCAGCACTGTCGTGTCACTTTTGAATATGTAGGCGTTGTCGAGCTCTTTGACTGCGTGTGGAGCTCCTGGAAGGGTTCTTGGCTGCCAGAACGTGGTTAGTTTTGGCTTCTGTTTTCCGTCGATGGTGAACTGAAAGGCCTCGATGCGTGGGCTGTCGTGTGTTGATTCGATCCCGAAGACGACGTGGACGGCGTTCTTACCGATTCTGATGGCGTTTCCTATTACTCCACGCATCAGTAGAGTCCCACTGTGGATCCAGTTTTGCGGTGCCCCCGTGGTCCATGCGTTTTGGGCGGCCGTGTAGATGCTGTTCAGGTCTTCCCAGTCGTCGCCGATGCCAAGGTGTGAGGCTTCGATCGGAAGAGGCCCACCGACCTTGTTGCTTGCCGGCTGTTCATCGTCGATTTCAGCGTCCATCTGCTCCTTCGCTATCATTGCACCTAAGAGTGCTTCAGCCTCATGTCGCCTGTATATGTCGCGTACTTCTCTTTCAGGGTAGACCGTCAAGAATTGTCTGTCGTATGATCTGCCGAAACGTGTAAGTTCCTTTTCAGTCAGGTCTCGCGTGGTTACTCCGAGGTCGCTTGCTAGCATTCTTGCGTCCTGCATCATTTGTGATAGTTCTGCTAAGTTCATTTCAACTTCTCCTATGTTCGTAGAAAAAGAGTGTGAATGTTCCCTTATAAGAATTGGTGATACGCGGTAATACTTATATGCGGAAAGGTCAATTATGAAAAGGGAATTCTATTTTGCCTCGACTGTTGCTGAAGGAGAAAGCACGAGAATTGGCAAAAAACTATTCTCCAGAAGCACTGCATGAAGATTACCAGGTTCAGCTTGAAGGAGAAGCAATCAAGGTTGACATTGTTGCATTTCAAGGAAAAAGGAAAATCGCTTTCCACTCATCTGAGATCAGCGTGGAGAAGGCCATACAGTTATGCCAGATATTTGATGAAGTGTGGATGATTGACCCTTCAGGAGCATTTTGCCTAACAGCGTTGAAGGACACAATTCGATTTAATTACGATAAGCTTGTTGGCGAGTACATTGACCTTGCAAAAGAGTTCAGAGAACTCCAGCACATGTGCAAAAAGCTTGGCAAAATCAAAGATTACAAGAAGAGAGAAGTTCTTCAGATCAAATGTGGAAAAACCGTTGAGAGCGCCTTTAAAAGCTTCTGTATGGAAAATAATTTTGAGTATGAAAGGGCGATTGAAATGTTGCTCATGGTTGCAGGAAGCAAAGACGTGTTTGAAAGAAAACTGCTTGAGATGAAACTATCAAAGAGACCAGATATCGCGGTTATTCTGAAGTGAC
>Ga0315279_10001082_pt1 | contig 47024 bp, 33 predicted proteins | sample YL17G06_20_MG_FD_203694 | JGI IMG/M metagenome (GOLD analysis project Ga0315279, IMG submission 203694) | Sediment microbial communities from Yellowstone Lake, YNP, Wyoming, USA - YL17G06_20 | ecosystem: Environmental > Aquatic > Freshwater > Lake > Sediment | place: USA: Wyoming | collected...
ACCACTATGGTCTGGCCAGCGTCGCTTCGCTCCGATCGCGACCGGCATCGCGTCGGAATCACTGACCGGGATCAAATCGGAATCAGTGACCACCTTCATCGGAATCAGCATCTAATAGATCCGTTAATAATTGACAAACGGCGGTCGGAAATGATAATTTATGATCAATTAAGTTATAAGGACAACTGGAAGAAGGCTTTCAATGGAGGACGCCTTGAACCTGCAGCAGAATCGAAATAAACGTCGGGAACTCATTCAACAAATCGAAGAAAAACTGACTGCAAAGTTAGTAGTGTACTTCACAGCGGATTCCCCAGTTGTGGGAGCAATGATAGCAGAGGATGCAATTCTTCCGATCTTTGATCACCTTAGAGCAGTTGGCAAACAAAACCGAATCGCGCTCTATCTGTACAGCTCCGGCGGTCAGATGGAGACTCCCTGGAAAATCGTCAGCATGCTCCGAGAATTTTGCGATGAACTGAACGTTGTCGTCCCTTACAAGGCATACAGTGCTGCCACGATGATAGCCATTGGCGCGGATAAGATTCAGATGACGAGTAAAGCGGAGTTAGGGCCAATTGATCCTGCTCTCCAAGTAAACCCACTAATCGGCAAGGACTCCCCAAGTCCAAGGCTGGCCGACTTGGGAGTGGAAGATGTCGCAGCTTACCTTACATTTATCCGCGAGAGAGCCAAATTAACTGACCAAGCCGCAGTGTCGAGCGCGATCGGTACATTGGCGAAATATTTAACACCGCCGTTGCTAGGCAGATTGGAAAGAATCTATTCGCACATCAGACTTGTCGCAAGAAACTTGCTTGCACTTCACAAGCCACCACTAGATGATCGTCAAATTTCAAATATCACACAAGCATTGACAGAGAAAATGTACGTGCACGGGCATGGAATCGGTCGGAAGGCAGCCAGAGAAATCGGGCTTGACGTGGAGTTCCTTGACGCAGATACGGGGGACCTAGTTTGGTCGCTCTATGAACAATACGAACCTGTCTTTAGACTCAGAGAGACTCGGGATGTTGAATCCTATTTTCCGCCGACAAGTGACATCTACGAACAGGCTGACTCAGTGGTCGCCTGCATAGAATCTGCAGAACTTCTACACGAGTTCTCCGGGAAAGTCCGTGCACAGAGACTCAGAAGTGTCCCTCCCAATCCGACTATTAACGTCAATTTAGGATTTAACTTTCCAGCGAATCTCAATCCACAGCAGCTACCTCAGCAGATTCAGCAAATAATCCAGCAAATCCTGCAGCAGGCTGCCCAGCAGTTGCCCGGCCTAGTTGCGCAAGAAATACAAAGACAGTCCCCACCCATTGGAGCCGCAGCGCAATTCATTGGTGGCGCCTGGCGGAAGGTTGAATGAGAAGCGGTCACTCAACCCACTTGGACAAAACTCGAAGACGAGATTAGGGTTGGCTCTTCGGGGGCCGTTCCGTCATCAAGTCTATAGGGGGGGACTGGAATCTGCAGAGGGTAGGAAGGCACCGCTGGCGACTCGACCGAAGATTCAACCTGCTCTCCAGTTTGGAAGAAAAACCGAACCGTCAATTTCATTGAGGGCATACGTTTGTCCCTGGTTCCCGGTCAGGGCTACCAATTATAACACCGCTGTCAAGCCCCGAAACCATAGTTTACCCGCTGCTCGGCTCACTTGCAATAAGGATGCCAACGCGGTTCTCCTAATCCTGAACAATCGCCCTGCGCCAAAACAAGTTGGAAGCCCTTAAGTAATACCAACATAGACGCACAAAAGGGAACGCGTTTCAAGGTGTTTCAAAATCCGGGGCAGATAAGGTAGGGAATCTTTTCCACTTTTGCGCACAACCCTAAGGGCTTTGCCGGTTCATTTCTCGCAGTGTAACGTGGTTGCCGCAAGAACGGCCGACCTTCCTAACCATCAGGTCAGACTTGGCCATGTTCCAAATCGCCCGCTTGGTTCGGTTCCTCTAGTGGCTTTTTCCCCCGCTTCTTCGCCTTTTTTTCGCTTGTCCAGTCTTCGCATGACCAGATACAGCTTAACCCCGATCCCGAAGTTGAACACATTCGACTTTGATTATTGCTCTTCTCAGAAATGGGTTCGATTGTGGAAATCGAATCTTGCCGAAGTTGAAGTTGTCCCACCGTGGCGCTGGGGAAAAAACTGGGCTCGCTTAAAAACGCGCCCATTACGCGAGCGAACATGAGCTCAACTTCGGAATCGGGGTTAATCTTGCGCTCCATTTCACAGTCGATCGGGTTCTCCCAGCGCAGCAGCAGGCCCCACTCTCCGTCTTCGGACGGCGCCAGGCAGGCGTCCCGCGCCGCGCGGGAACGGTCAGCATGCCCGGCCAAGTGCAACTGATATTCTTCCATCACGTCCCGGAACTCTTCCGCCAGCGCCGCCTTCGAGCCCGCGGCGGAGGTTTGTTTTCGCGTCGGCTTTTCATGCGAAGCCCAGCTCCCTAGCTATGACCAAGATAGCCTATCATCCAGCCGGCCTCTTGTCAAGCGAAAAATCCCCGCGCCGAATCCCCTTTGCTGCCGTAGGGGCAGGGCTTGCCCTGCCCGAGGGCGCAGTTGTAGCCACGGCATGGTTTCTATGCCGTGGGCCCGTAGCGCAGTCCGTCAGCTGACGGACTGCGGCTTTTCGCCCTTCGCCACGGCGAATCCGGCTGGCATTACTCTGTTACGTTAGACTTCGTGCTCCGCGACGCGAGCGTCGTCAAGCCCGTCAGTTGACGGGCGGCCGCTCCCGCGCGCGGGACCAGGGCTTCTCTTAGCCCGATCGCCGCGGCGATGAACTTTTTGTCCGCGTCTCGAAAATGAGTTTTTCCTTCTCTGCCAGAGAGTTGTGCTTCTATAATCTCGGCGTTATCATTTGCTTGTTAACGCGGGGAGGCGAGAGTCAAGGGGCCGCGCCCGCCGAAGCCCTCGCCAGTTCCCGTAAAAGGTCGTGCTCATGCTCTTCAAGACCTTCAGCGCCGCCGTCTTTGGCATTGACGCCTACCCCGTGGAAGTCGAGGTCGATATCACCGCAGGCATCGGGATCTTCACTACCGTCGGCCTGCCGGACGCTGCGGTGCGCGAAAGCCGCGAGCGCATCAAATCGGCCATCAAGAATTGCGGGCTCGACTTTCCCTTCCAGAACATCACGGTGAACCTGGCGCCGGCAGACGTGAAGAAGGAAGGTTCGGGATTCGACCTCCCCATCGCGCTGGGCATTCTGGGCACGACAGGAGTGCTGCTCAAGAGCGATTTAAGGGACCTCTTGTTTCTGGGGGAGCTTTCTCTGGATGGCGGGCTGCGTCCCATCAAGGGCGCGCTTTCCATTGCCGGGATGGCGCGGCAGAAGGGCATCCGGAAGATGGTGGTGCCTGTGGAGAACGCCTGCGAGGCTGCGGTAGTCCAGGACGTGGAGGTTTACGGGCTGCGCTCGCTGCCGGAGGTTTTGGATTTCATCAACGCGACACGCGAGTTCAAACCGGCGAAGGTGAACACCGAGGAGATGCTCGCTGCGGCGAGCCAATACAACGTGGATTTCCGGGACGTCAAAGGCCAGCTCCACGCCAAGCGCGCCATCGAGGTGGCGACCGCCGGGGGCCACAACATCCTGATGATTGGCCCGCCCGGCGCGGGCAAGACGATGCTCGCCAAACGCATCCCGACCATCCTGCCGCCGCTCACTTTCGACGAGGCCATCCAGACCACGAAAATCCACAGCGTCGCCGGGCTGCTCGAGCCCGGGGCAGGACTCGTCGGAACGCGTCCCTTCCGCTCCCCTCACCACACCATCTCCGACGCCGGCCTGATTGGCGGCGGCGCTGTGCCTCGTCCCGGCGAGGTAAGCCTGGCGCACAACGGCCTGCTCTTCCTGGATGAGTTGCCGGAATTCCAGCGCAACGTGCTCGAGGTGCTCCGCCAGCCGGTCGAAGACGGGACGGTCACCATCGCCCGCGCGGCCATGACTTTGACTTTTCCTGCTCGCTTCATGATGGCTACGGCCATGAACCCGTGTCCCTGCGGATTCTTTAACGACCCATCGCGCGATTGCACGTGCACGCCGCCCATGATCCAGCGCTACGTCTCGAAGATTTCCGGGCCGCTGCTCGACCGCATCGACATCCACATCGACATGCCCGCCGTCCGCTTCCAAGAATTACGGCAGGATAGCGGCGGCGAAAACTCGGAGACGATCCGCGCACGCGTCGTGAAGGCTCGCCAGCGCCAGTTGCGCCGCTTCCAGGGCGAGAAAATCTACTGCAACGCGCAGATGAGCCCGCGGCAACTCCGCAAGTACTGCAACATTTCCGCCGACTGCGAGCGTTTGCTGGAGAGCGCCATGAGCCGCCTCGGCCTCTCCGCTCGCGCCCATGACCGTATCTTGAAAGTCTCGCTAACCATCTCCGACCTCGAAGGCGCCGAGGCCATCGGCACCATGCACATCTCCGAAGCCATTCAGTACCGGTCGCTCGACCGCAATTACTGGGCGTAGTACTCTGCTACGTGGAAGGGGGGGACAACCGTGGGCTTGACAGTTCTGGAGCTGGAAGTCGGAAATCCCGCCAACCCTGAGGTCACCGAAAAGATCGAGTTTCTGATTGACTCGGGGGCTATTTATTCCGTCGTGCCAGCGCCGGTTCTGGAGAGGCTTGGGGTCCGACCGGTCGCGACCCAGGAATTCCGCCTTGCCGATGGTTCCAAGATCACCCGAAGGAAAGGGATCGCTCTGTTCCGCTATGGCGAGCGAGTAGGCGGGGCCGACGTCATTTTCGCGGAAGAAGGCGACAGCACGCTGCTCGGCTCCTTCACCCTCGAGGCGCTGGGCCTATCGCTAGACCCGCTCCGCCGTGAGCTGAAGCCCTTGCCGATGCTGTTGGCGAGCCTCTAGCGGTTTCGTGGCAGCCGCCAAACGCTCGCCGATTCGGACAGCGCCCAGCCTGCCGACCCACCCGTACATTTCCAAGTCCGTTTAGTACCGCTTGCTGGACCGTAACTACTGGGCGGCGCGCCGCCCGGAGTTAATCCGTCTGGGCGTAGCGCGCACGCGGGCTCCGTAGAGACGTTCCGGTGGAACGTCTCATGGTTCGGAGACCCCCAGCCGGGGAAACGGTGAGACGGCGCACCGGAGAGCGCGAGACGCTCCACCGGGGCGTCTCTACAGGCAGGCGCCTCCGCGTTGACTGTGCCGGGGACGCGGACTAAGATGGCGGGGCGCTGTGCGAGGTGATCGAGTTCGAGAGCGGGCGCATGCTGAACGCGCCCTTCCGACGGTACCGGGTCCCGCGCTTCAGCGATGTTCCGGCGATGGACAACGCTTTGCGGGAGCTTGGAGGGTTCGATGGCTGAAATGACGACTGGCAATCTTCCGACCGTCGCGCCGCTGACGACGCTCAGTGAAGAGGAGCGGATGTTCCAGGCCGCGGCGCGCGAATTCGCTGAGCAGGAAATCGGTCCCCACGTGGAAGAAATGGACCGCGAGGGAGCCTTTCGCCACGATCTCATTGAAAAGTTTTTCGAGCAGGGCTTTATGGCCATTGAAGTCCCGGAAGCTTACGGCGGCAGCGGGGGCACGTTTTTCACGGCGATGCTGGCCGTCGAGGAGTTCTCCCGGGTAGATCCCTCAGCCGGCGTGGTGATCGACGTCCAGAACACCCTCGTGAACAACGCCCTCCAGCGCTGGGGCTCGGAAGCGCAAAAACAGGAGTTCCTGCCCCGGCTGGCGAAGGACACGGTGGGGGCTTACGCCCTCTCGGAAGCAAACGCCGGCAGCGACGCTTTCGCTCTGGAAGCTCGCGCCCGCGCCGTGGGCGACGAATTCGTCTTGAACGGGCGCAAGCTCTGGATCACCAACGCCAAGGAAGCGGGCCTGTTCATCGTCTTCGCCACCATCAACCGCGAGTTGGGTTACAAGGGCATTACCGCCTTCCTGGTCGGACGGGACGCGCCCGGATTTGCGGTGGGGAGGAAGGAGGATAAGCTCGGTATCCGCGCCTCTTCCACGTGCGAGCTGATCCTGGAGGACTGCCGCGTGCCGAAGGCGAATGTGCTTGGCGAAGTAGGCAAGGGCTACAAGGTGGCGATGGAAACCCTCAACGAAGGGCGCATCGGGATCGGCGCGCAGATGGTGGGCGTCGCCCGTGGGGCGCTCGAGCATGCCATCCACTATGCCAAGGAGCGCCAGCAGTTCGGCAAGCCCGTCGCCGAGTTCCAGGCCATCCAGTTCCAGCTTGCGCGCTTGGCCACGGAAGTCGAGGCGGCGCGGCTGATGACCTACAATGCGGCGCGCCTCAAGGACGCCAAGCAGCCCTTCCTCAAGGAGGCGGCCATGGCCAAGTACTTCTGCTCCGACGTCGCCGAGCGCGTCACCTCCGAGTGCCTGGAAATCTACGGCGGCTACGGCTTCACCAAGGATTATCCTGTCGAGAAGTATCTGCGCGATTCCAAGATCGGCAAGATCTACGAAGGCACATCCTTCATGCAGCTTCAAACCATCGCCAAAGTTGTCCTTGGAAAGTAGCATTCCCTTCGGCGATCGAGCGCGTGGAACGATGCAATGTTGACCTATCTATTCGACGCCAGTGCCGCATTGGAGCTATATGCTCCGCGAAACCAGAAAACAGCGAAAGTAGTTCAATACATAAAGGCCCAGGGTCGCGAGCTTTACAAGTGCGCGATTCTTCTCATCCCCAGCTTTTGCATCGTCGAAGTTTTCAACGGTCTGGCAAAGAAATACTTCAGGGGAAAAAGTCTAACCAAGGATGAGTACGAAAAACGTCTAAACCTTTTTAGGAGCGACATCCACTGGGGGAAAACCCTTTACGCCTATGAGCTCAACCGGTACCACATCATCGGGGCGGATGAAATCATACCCATCGAGCACAACGTCGCTGTTGAACACGAAAGAGATCACCTCAGCACCTTCGATATCCTGATCATTGCGATGGCTTGTGAACTCGCATTTGAGCGCAGACCAGAGAACATATTCTTGGTAACTTGTGACCGGAGGATGAAGAAAGTCGTTGACCAACTAAAAAGTGCTGATCCGAGGGTATGGAAGGTGCCTGGCCTGCTGGACGACCCTGGGGTAAGGAGATGGATTCCACCTAACATTATTTATCTCCCTCAGGTCAGCGCCAAGGACGTGCCACGTGTCCCAGGACAACCCCCATTGAACCTGTGAAGTCTCCAGTGCGGCCCGCCACGGATTTCCAATGATGCTTCTGCTATTTCTTTTGGGCCGCTAGCTCCCTGAGATGCTTTCGGACCTCCGGGGCGTCCGGTGCGTTCGGGGCGAGTTGAAGGTAGGTCTCGAACTCCTGGCGAGCACGCGCCGTCTGGCCTGCGTCTTCAAGCGTGACGGCGAGGTTGTAATGGGTGTTAGGATAGTCCGGCTGTAAGCGGATGGCTTCCTCGTATTCACGAATTGCCCCCTGAACATCATTCTTGGTCTTGAGGAGATTGGCCAGGGTCACGCGAACGCTGGCGTCTTGGGGGCGCAGCCGCAAGTACTCCCGGTAGTCGGCGAGGGCTTCATCCAGTTTCCCTTCTCGCCGGAGGGCGTGGGCGAGCGCGAGACGGGCGTCGACATAATCAGGCTTGGCGCGCAAGGCCTCGCGGAATTCGTTCACGGCATCCTCGACTTTTCCCAGGCGGAGCCAGGCGCTTCCCAGACTGTAATGCGCCTCGGGAAGATTGGGCGTCACGCGCAACGCCGCTTGCGCTTCCGCCGCGGCGCCTGTGGGGTCGTTCAGGTGGGAAAGCGCACTAGAGAGATTCAGGTGTCCTTCGGACCAATCCGGCCGCGCCTTGAGCGCCTCGCCAAACGCCTCCGCCGCGCCCTGCCAATCGTCGGCTTTGCTGAGCGCGAGCCCAAGGTTCTCTTCAGTCTGAGGGTCGTCGGGGCGTCGCGCGAGGCTGGCCCGGTAAGCGTCCGCTGCCCGCTTAAAGTCGCCTCGCTGGTAGAGTGTGTTGCCCAACTCGCGCTGGTAGTCGGCGAAAGCCGGGTCAAGCCGTAGCGCTTCCTGGTCTTCGGCCAGCGCGCCGTCCAGATCCCCGCTCTCCCGCAGGGCTACCGCGAGCCGCGCATGCAAACTGGCGTCGTCGGGCCGCATGCGCAGCGCGTCGCGATAAGTGGGCCCTGCCAGCGCCCAGTTTTTCTGCTGGGCCAGCAGGTCCCCCAGCGCCACCAACGCCTCCGCGTAGTCGGGCCGGAAGTGGACTGCACCCTCCAGCATCGCCTGAGCCTCATGGGTCTTTCCCGTGACTTGCAGCAGTACCGCCAGGCGGTAGTGCAGTTCGGGGCTTTGCGGCCGCAGCTTCAAGGCGACTTGATATTCCCCGAGCGCGTTCTCCAATTCGCCCGCGGCCTGATAAGCGTTGGCCAAGTGGGCGTGAGCATCGGAGTCCTCGGGGCGGAGGCGGACTTCCTCGCGGTATTCCTGAACGAAGCCCGGCACGTCGCCGGCTGCTTCGAGCGACTCGCCCAGGTTGCGGTGGTAATCAGCGTTGTCACGCGCAAGCTCAACTGCCCTCCGAAGTTCGCGGATGGCCTCCACCAAATCGCCGGTCTTCCGCAGCACCAAGCCCAAAGCCTCGTGGAGGGTCGGGTCTTCTGGCCTCAGCCGCAGGGCTTCGCGATATTCGGGCGCCGCGGCGGGATGGTTGCCGGTCGAGAGATAGGCGGCCGCCAGTTCCGCGTGGGCGGCGGCATCTTTGGGGCGCAGGCTTAGCACGCGGTGGAGTTCCGTAATTGCCCCACCGTAGTCGCCCGCTTCTCGCAGCGCCAACGCCAGTGCAAACCGATAGTCCACCTGCTCGGGCCGCAATTGCACGGCTTGGCGATATTCCTCGATGGCGCGAATCAGGTCTTCGGTGGCGCGCAGGGCGGTTGCGAGGCTCATGTGAAGTTCGGGGTCCTTGGGGCGCAGGCGCGACGCTGCCTGATACTCCTTGATTCCCTCGGCAGTGTTGCCGGCCTGGGTGAGCGAGGCGGCCAGGCCTGCGTGGGCATCGGCGTTGTTTGGGTCAAGCTCGACCGCTTTTCGGTACTCGGCGGACGCGCCCGCACCATCACCCGATTGGAGCAAGGCACTCGCCAACGCCACGCGGAGCTCAGCGTCGCGAGGCTTCAGCGCAATCGCCTTGTTGTACTCCCCGGCGGCCTCGCCAAAAGCCCGGCTGCTGGCGAGCACGTTGGCGAGGTTGGCATGGGCGTCCGCATTAGAGGGGTGAAGGCGTATCTCGGCACGGTATTCCTCGGTGGCTTCGGGAAGCTTCCCCTGCGCTTCCTCTAAGGCCCCGAGGTTCAGGTGGACTCCCGGTAAGTCCGGCTTGAGCCGCAGCGCTTCGCGATATTCTCGCACCGCCTCGTCAATCTTTTGCTGGGCCGCGTAAGCGTTCCCCAGGTTGTAATGTGCCTCGGGGTAATGGGGCCGGAGCTCAAGTGCCTTCTGATAGGCCGCCGCCGCTTCTTTCCACTTTTCGAGGCGCGCCAATTCGTTCCCTTGCCTGACGAAATCTTCCGGGGTGACAGGAGCGGCCTGGGGAGAGTCGCCGAGGGCGCCCATCGGGCCATCGAGCCATCGAGCCATCGGGCTGATCGACCGATGAACCGATGAGCCGATCAACCGAGTAACCGATGAACCGATGAGCCGATGGGCCCCATTACTCGAATGCTGGCCCTCATACAGCGCCGCGTCGGCCCCGTGGGGCCCAAAGGACATAGAGCCGGCCAGCAGCATCACGCCAACAGCGACCAGCCGCAGCGGGGCAACTTTCTCCGCCGACGGAGTTCCTGCTCTCCTGTGCTCCATGCTTCTAGAATACACCCAACTCTTGCGAGTGGCTGAGGCAGGGGAGCCCGCCTGGGCGGGGCTCCCGCCTTCCAAACAAAACGGGAGGGCCATGACCTATTTCGAAAATACCCTCGCAACCGCGAATGTAGGGCCGGGGCTTGCCCCGGCCTGAGGCCGACCCTAGGGTCGGCCCTACATTTTCATGGTGGGTAGTGATGACAATTCATAGCTGTGACTGTCCTGGCGTCGTCGGGAAGGCTGCTCCCCTACCGCGCGGGGCCACCCCCTGCGGCGATTTGACAGGACTCAAATTCATCCACTATCCTCGCCACGGTAACGACAAGAACCAACGACCTGCGCTGGCACTAACAGCAACCATGGAGCTTCTTCTACACTTCTTCCGCCGACGCCCGGGATGTCGCACGACCGCGCTGCTTTCCGGCAGCTTGGTGTGGCTGGTCGGGTTCTTTCTTGTTCCCCTTGTCTACCTGCTGGCAGTAAGTTTCGCCGAGCGCTCGCCCTACGGCACTATCCAGTGGACTCTGCGGCTTTCAAACTACGCCCGCGCTTTCCAGCCTCTCTACCTGGAGCTTTACTGGCGGTCGCTCTGGATGGCGCTGCTGACCACGGCATTCTGCGGGTTGCTGGGATACCCCATCGCCTACACCCTGGCGTTGCGCGTCTCGGCCCGGTGGCGATCCGTGTTGTTGATGCTGGTGGTCATTCCTTTTTGGACCAGTTTCCTGATCCGTACTTATGCGTGGATGGTGATCCTGCGGACCGAAGGGGTGATCAACAATCTGCTCTTAGGGCTTCATCTCGTCCACGAACCCCTACGTCTGCTTTATACGCCACTGGCGGTCTTCATCGGCTTGGTGTACGGAGAGCTGCCTTTTATGATCCTGCCTCTTTACGCCGTGCTTCAGAAGCTGGACCCGGTGTTGCTGGAGGCTGCGCAGGATCTGGGCGCCAGCCGTTGGGGGGCATTCCGCGGAGTCACTCTGCCGCTGTCCGCGCCGGGCCTGGTGGCGGGGTCGGTGCTGGTCTTCATTGCCTCCGTCGGCGCGTTCATTACGCCGGACCTGCTGGGCGGGGCGCGGACCATGCTGGTCGGCAATCTCATCCAGAACCAGTTTGCCGTGGCGCGCGACCAGCCGTTTGGCTCAGCGGTCGCGTTTCTGCTGACGTTTGTGGTGCTGGTGCTCTTGCGCTTCAGCTTGCGCAGCACGGAGCGGGCGACTCGGGAGATCCTCTAATGGCTCAAGCGCGCCGCCAAGGATGGGGTTTGGCCTTCGCCACGGCTCTGGTCTACGTCTTCCTTTATGCCCCGATTGTGGTCCTGGCGGTTTTCTCCTTCAATCGCTCCCGTCTTTCGGCGCATTGGCTGGGCTTCACGAGTGAATGGTACGCCTTGCTGTGGCGCGACGACCAGATCCTGCGCTCTTTGCTTAATAGCCTTCTCGTGGCCACGGCCGTCACGCTGGGGTGCGTCGTCTTTGGCACCATGGCGGCCTTGGTCTTCGCGCGCACCCGCCTGCGTGGGAGAGCGCTCTGGGACGGTATCGTCTACCTCCCGCTGGTCATTCCCGAAATCGTGATGGCCGTAGCCCTCGTCATCTTTTTTAGCCTGCTGAGCCTCCGATTGAGTCTTTGGACGGTGATTATCGCGCACCTCACGTTTTGTATCTCTTATGTCATTATCGTGGCAGGCGCGCGGCTGGCAGCCACGGACCGCTCGATCGAGGAGGCGGCCCTGGACCTGGGGGCAAATGAGTGGACCACCTTCTTCCGCGTTACGCTGCCGATGGCCGCCCCAGGAATCCTGGCCGCCGCACTCCTGGTCTTCACTACCTCGTTCGACGACTACCTCATTACCTCCTTTGTGGCGGGCGTCCGCTCAACCACGTTGCCTTTGGAGATTTATTCCCGGCTGAAGCGCGGCATGACGCCGGAGATTAATGCGGTTTCGTGCGCGATCCTGGCGGCAACCATCCCGCTGGTGTACATTGCCCAGCGACTGGAGCGTGGCGCTATGAAGCTCCGCACGGCCCTGGCGAGCACCGGCGCGGTGTTTCTGCTCATGGTGGTGCCCGTGCTCGCGCGCGCCTGGCCCTCCGCCGGGGAGGCCCGGCAGTTGAACATCTACATCTGGTCCACCTATATCTCGCCCCGCATGTTGCTGGGTTTTGAACGCGAATTCCAGTGCAAGGTCAACTACGACCTTTATGACTCGAACGAAGCCCTGCTCACCAAGCTTCAGGCAGGAAACGTGGATTATGATCTCGTGGTGCCCAGCGACTACATGGTGGAGATTCTGATCCGGCAAGGGCTCCTGGCGCGGCTTGATAAATCGCGCCTCGCGACCGCCTGGGCCAACGTTGACTCGCGCTTCTTGAACCTTCCCTTTGATCCCCACAATGACTATTCCGTTCCGCACGCCTGGGGGACGACGGGGCTTGCCTATCGGGCGGATCTCGTGAAGGAGCCCATCGACAGTTGGTCCGTCTTATTCGATCCGCGCTTTGCGGGGCACATCCTCCTCTTGGATGATACGCGGGAAGTTTTCGGCATGGCTTTGAAAGAACTCGGCTACTCGCTGAACTCGACGAACCCCGAGGAAATCCGGCAGGCGCGCGACTTGCTCCTCCACCAGAAGCCGCTGGTGAAGGGCTACAACAGCTCCAACTTCGAACAGGACCTGGCCGGCGGCGATGCCTGGCTTGCCCAGGCCTACAACGGCAACCTGACCTTTGTCATGCGCGATGAGCCTCGCATCCGCTACGTGATCCCCAAAGAGGGCTGCACGATTTCGGTAGACTGCGCCTGCATCCCGCGCCGGGCGCCGCACAAGGATTTAGCCCTGGAGTTCATCAACTACTTTCATCGACCTGACGTGGCGGCGATGTTCGTCAACGATTCCGGGTTCAACACCCCCAACCGGTATACTGCGCAGGCCATTGAGCCTTGGCTGCTGCGACACCCTGCAGTCTTCCCCCCGCCTGCCTCGCTGGCGCATTGCGAGTTCATGCGCGACGTGGGCGCCGTCATCGCGCTCTACGACCGGTACTGGACGGAAATCAAGGCGCAATAGTTAGCTGTCTCCGATCAGGGCGGCGCCACATCGATTGGTGAATCGAGCTATTGCTCGCAGAGCGAATTAGTCTTGACGTTTGGACTGGGAAGCGCCAGCCAGGCCGATAGCGTCGAGATCGCTTGGCCGAGCGGTCAGAAGGATATGCTCCGGAACCTCAGGGCGAACGCTGCCTTCAGCATCCAAGAAGGCGGAAACATCCTCGCCATCAGGCCCTTCAAGCGGTAAAGGAGTACTTTGCTTTGGGGTATGACCTTACATTCGCGAAGAGCCTCGGCGGCAGAAGCGTTGCGAAGAGGAGCAATTCGGTCTTGGGGCATTCACCCGCAAGTTCAGGAGGTCGTCAACGCCCGGCGACTGGTACAACGACTTTCAATCGTTCACTCTCCCAACTCCTGAAATGGGACTCGTTGAGGGTCAGCAAAGCTCCTGCTCCGGCCTGTAAGGCGCATTCGACGATCACCGCATCGTAGACGCGGCCGCCCTGGATTTGAAGCGACGGGGCCCGGGACAACAGCGCTCGATACACTCTGGCAGGTAACGCAGTGACCTCGACATCGTTCATGAAGTTGGCATCGAGGAGAGAGAGCGCTTCCGCAGGTGGAAGGCGATGGGAGGACGGCAGCCGGGTCAGGACGGAATAGGTTTCCACCAAGGCTGGGGCAGCAACCACAAGTTCCTCGCCGCGGGAGAAACGCCTTTTGACCTCGTGGGTCGTTGACGCATGGTCGGCATGCCAGCCGCACACCAACGCTACCATGCAACTCGTGTCGAGGAGGAAGCGCTGCTTCAACGGCGAGATTTCTCCCCACGGTCTTGGCGGAGGGCTTCCCGGACCGCCTCCACGGCCTCCCGTGTCAGACGTCCGTGAGACCGGGCAGGAACAGCCACCAGCAGGCGCCCTTCGCGAACCAGCCGGACCGGCAGCGGCGCAGGCTCAATCTCAATCCGCCCATCCCGACACCGGATTTCCAGCACGTCCCCAGGTTTCAAGTTGCTCTCCCTGCGGATTTCCTTGGGGATGACCAGACGCCCGGCAGAATCGATGGCAACTCTCATGGCATACATTATACCACGCCAGACGGCACACGGCCAGCCAGGATTCCACGGGGGCCGAGAGTCCAGCCGCCAGCACGCCGCCCCTGCAAACCTCGGGCCCACGCCGCCTGCAGCCCTGAAGAGGGCGGCAAAATCCTCCCCACGAGACCCCTCGAGAGCTAGGGGAACGCCCTTGCGGCCCTCTCACGTTTTTGGCGGCGCCTCACATTCGGGCGGGATGACAAAACGGAAACGCCATAAAGGCACTCCCCTACCGGGCATGCGCAGTGGCGCGTGTAATCGCGCGCGGGGTGGGAGAAGCGCTGATGGGCTGCTATCCTCGGGCCGTCTCGCGGAGAACAGTCTCGGCCCACGTGCGGACCTTGCGAACGCAAGCCTGAGCCCACGCGCGGTCAAACGGGTGTTCCAGATCAAGCGGCAGATCCTCGTAGCGGAGGTTCGCCGCGAAAGGGGTAAGCCGCCGCACCTCCTCGAACTCGCCAGGGAACGGAACGTGCCGATCTCGCAGGAGGTCAAGAAGCACGCCCAGGTTGTGGACCCGTCCAAATCGAACTGCATGGAGGGCGAGAACCGCCTTTAGCATCTTCTCTATCGCCTGCTGAGTGTGGAAGCCGATGACTTCATCCGGCGACGCCGGATCGGAGACGAGCTTTTCCACAACAAATTCATCCAGACAGGCCTTACGGAGCAGGAGTTCCGCAAGTTCACGGGAGTGCATGGAACACCCGGCCTTCCTGTGCAACTTCGTAATAGATGGTGCCTGGCGTGTCCGCCCAGTAATCGAAGGTCTGCTTGCTCGCAACCAGCACGTCAACGGGGATGCGCAGCGGGCGTAACACATCGCTCAAGCGGACCATTTCATCGTGGTGTGAGGTAACCGTGGGTTCCACGACGAGCACATCGAGGTCGCTATCCGCTGTCACCTCCCCGCGCGTGCAGGAGCCGAACACGATGATGGTGGAACCGGGTGCGGCTTGGCGGAGCAGTTCCACGGCCTTTTGAATCGTCGTTTCGTCGATCATCGTTCCCTCGAAGTGTTGGCCTGTGGGCAATTATAGCAGCAAGGCATAAGTTTTCCGGCCGCACCGAAGCCCTCGCTACGCTTCCTTGGACCGAGTACCCATCATCGCCCCGGCGATCAGAAACGCCAGTGCCAAGCCTTGCAAGACAATCTCCGGCTGGACCTTGAGGTGAACCTCCGGGGTGATAAACGGGCGCAGGTAAACCATGCCTTCGAGCGTACCAGGCGCGGCTACCGTGGCAGCCCAAAATCCCAGGACGATATACAGGGCGCCGATGACGAACCATCTTTTAACGAAAGGCCACACTTTAAGAGTGTCGAAGAAAGGGTAAAGCACTGCGGCGATGAGCAAGCCCCGCAGGATCTGAGCCGGAAGGAACCACCTCACGACGTGGCTGAACAATTGCGGCTCGCCCTCCGTGCGCATAAAGGTTGCAAAGATGGGATGCGTGCCCACATAAAACTCTTTAGTAAGCAACTGATAAGCCACCGCACCTGCCAGGAAGTAGGTGGTCACATGCGCCGCGATGACCTTGCCTGCAAAGACTGCGAATCGCTTGAAGCCCATTAACTTTCTCCTCGGGGTGATCTGGCCGAGTCAAGTGTTTTGACCCCCAGGGTATTGCAGCAGGGGTCCAACCTCTGCCCGAATGGGGAAAATGCGCTGCCGCTGCGGGGAGCGCATGGGTCGCCATGGCGACCGCCCCTACTCTTCGCGCGTCACGCCTTCCGCAATCCAGAACTTGCCGGGCTCGCGGCCGGCGCGCAGGGCCAGATCGTGGGCCAGCAAGTGGATGTAGACGATGTCCACCAGCGTGCCCAGGCCCAGACGGAGGGGCTCCACCTCGATGAGCCGCACATTCGTGGCGGTCTCAAAGGGCAGATCCGTGAGCAACAAGACCCGCCCCCCGTGCCGGCGGATGTCGTCCGCCAGCTTGAGCAGAAGTTTTCCCGTGTTGCCGCTCGGCTGGCACTGGCGGGCGAAGATGATGTAGCGATGGTTAGGATGAAGGATTTCAATCGGCCCGTGGCGGAACTGTGCGGCGCTGATGGGCTCAGCGGCCAGACGTGCTACCTCCTTCAAGATCAGCGCACCCTCGCAAGCTGAGGCCAGGTCGGCTCCGCGCGACATGAGCGCCACATAATAGGGGTCATTTAAGAACTCCAGGGTCGGGGGAAGGATCACCTCATAGCGGTCGAGGATTTTCTCCTGTACCTCGATGGCGCGCATCACGGCTTGGGTGAGGGGACGCGGGGGCTTGCGCGCGATCGCGAAGGCCAAGTACATCAACACGGCTACGGTACACGTGTAGGTCTTGGTGCTGACGGAAACCTGGCGGCCCGCCATCATGGGCAAGAGCAGCCTCGCCCGACGCGCCAGCGTGCTCGCCTCGACGTTGGACACCGCGGCCACGCTCACTTTCTCGGGCAGGTTACTAAGCAGCCGGGTGATTTCGATGGTTTCCCCGGATTGCGAGACCACTACCAGGAGCGTGTCGGGCCCGAGAAACTTCAGGTGGTGGTAAAGCAGTTCGGCGGTCTCCCAGACGAGGGCTCGAATTCCCAGGCTCGTCAGGTAGACTTGAGCCGGGTAGGCCGCATGCAGAGACGAGCCCATGCCTGTGAACACCACCGTGGGCGGCCAGTGCGTTACCAGCTTGCGGAGTACCTGGTAAGGAATCGCACCCGGGCTGGTGTAGTACTTGCGCAGGCGCGATAAGGCTGCTGGCTGCTGTGCAATCTCCTCCAGTAAAGCGGTCATGATGGAACCCTTCCCCTCGGGGCCGCTCCCGGGCCAGGCCCCGCACGCCCCGATCCGTCGATGAAGCGAACGACTCCGGCCCCGAGGACTGCGCACCGCCCTGGGGACGTAGCCTGGAAGTGCACCCAGGCATCCTGGCCCCGATGCATCGCGGCTAGGCCCCCTCTGGGTTTACGGGACTTCGCCTCCTACCGACGGATCGGGGCACGACTCTTGCCTGGACATCCTGCGCGCCGATTCTATCACCGAGCACCAAGCACGGAATAACTTCGCGAGGCGTGGAATTCATGCTTGATCCGGGCTGCGGAGGACTTCGTCCCGCCGGGGACAATTGGCCTGCCGAACTCCAGTGGCCTCGTCGGCACGGTCAACAAGCAAACGGGCGAAACATTCACGCTGATGTCCTTAAGCCCTGCGGCCCAGACGCAACTGGTGGTGGACAACCATTCCGCTTTGATTCGCTTTACTTACCGGGACTTCCCCACCAAGAACGGAACCTACGAGTATCGTGCGGCCTACTATTTCGGCAAGGCTGCTCCGGAAGAAATCGAAAAGCTCTTCGCGAAGTTGAAAGGCATGTAGGGTCTTCACGGACCTCCCGCCATGTTTTTCGGAGCTGCTGCACCACGTAGGTGTTCCTGCCGTAGGGGCACACCAGAGCCCGCAGCCCGTAGGCCGCCGACGCTCCAGCACTGTGCCGACGGAGCGCTCTGGGCCACAGGGTAGTGTGCCGCTACCCGGCCTTGTTCTTCGAAACTCCAGCCCCGCGGAGGGCGCCTCAAAGCTACCGTTTTGGCTTGTCGGTGGGACGCAAGTGATCGCTTCTACGTGGGAAAGGATCGCTTTCGACGAGTTGTGAGGCACCCTCCACGCCGGTGCTCCCCTACCTAAGGCACGATTCTTCCACCAGGATGGCGTGGACTTCGCGCGGGCCGTGGACGCCGCGGATGAGGATCTGTTCGATGTCGGCCGTACGACTGGTTCCGGTGATGAACACCACAGAGCGGCCGGGTAGCGGCTCATCTGGGCTGCGGGGTACCGGGAGTCTTGCCAGAACCTCGTCGAGAGACCCGATCAGTTGGCTTCGTTGATAGAGTGCTATGTGAACAGGCGGGGCCAGCGAAGCGAGCTGGCTCCCCTCCGTAACACTGCTGAGGACCAAACTGCCCGTTTCTGCCAACACGAAATCCACTCCCGTGATTCCTGCGACAGCCTCGAAGGATTGCGTACGGAACGCTGCGTTATCGGAAGGCGATGAGTCGGCCTTTGGCACTACCGCCACCGATTTCCCCCCAGCGCGAAGCGTCTCTGCGATCCCTAACTGTGCAAGGAGCGGGTTACGAGAAAGGACAACGTTCGGGGACTCCAAATTCGCCAGGATCGTCCGCAGGGTCTCTTCCACCTCTTGCCTGGTCGTGGCCCGATGAGTGCTCCCTCCTACGTTGGCCCATTCCGCCTCGAATTTGGGCAACAATTCTTCAGGCGCGGTGGGAGGCATGACACCGACAAGGTCTTGGGGCGATGGGTCGAGACCCTTCGGTGCCAGTCCGGGCCCTTCCGCCGGGCGTCCCAGCGCCTTCCGAATCCTCATGAGCATCTCTTCGCGTCCTGGCACTTGGCAGGCCTCCTTGTGGTGTTGTTGGCCAGTACTGAAAGCACGTATTGTACCACCCTTCCGCTCCGTGTCTCTAATCTGAAGAAAATAAAGGTGATACTTGAAATAAAAAAAATTCAAAATTTTGTGCAACTTTGCTATCATTTCAATCATCGGAAATTCACGGGCAGACCGTAAGAGGGCTTCCCAGTAGGGTTTGGAGGACGATATCGGATGCGAGTAGCAGTAAAGTCTGCAAAGAATGCCTATCGAACGCTTTTGCTGCAGAAGCGAAGCGAGTTACTGGCTTCGACGAGGAGCCAACCCGAAGCACTTGCCACAAGTGTCCAATCTCCGGATGAGGTGGAATTCGCGGTCAGGACGCTGGAGCAAGACGTGACAGCGATGACAGCGAACCTGCGCAGCCAGATGTTGAAGGAAGTGAACAGGGCGTTGGTACGTTGCGCTGGCGGGACTTATGGCGTGTGCGAAGGGTGCGCCGAGGAGATTTCCCCCAATCGCCTCAAGGCCATCCCCTGGGCACGATACTGCGTGGCCTGCCAGGAACTCCGATCCAGGAACTAGTGCCGTTCCAGCCAATTCTGCCGCGACGCTTGGCAAGCCATCGGTGTAGTGCCTGGCCTCATCAACTTGGAACGGCACTATCCCTCTTTGTTCCTCAGAAACTTGCGGTGACCTCGTCGGCGCAGCTTGGTGTGTCCCCTCCGCTTAGAGAAAAGTAGAGACGGAGGAACTTGGGGTTCTCGCCGGTGCCGCAGAGATCATCCAGTTTCTCGCTGCAGCCGTCGCCGTAAGATGCGCGCTTGGCCTCCCAACTGAATGGGACATATTTGCCTCTTCCCGATGTCCCTTCGCCAGACACTGCCTCTCGCCACATTCAGGCTTTCCGAACACCTCATTGAGTTATTCCACGCAGATTCCTGTCTCGCTTCGTGTCCAATTCCCCTGAAATCAACGGAAACCCTACGGAGGTTTGGCGACAGAATTGCCAGCATCCTGTGCTCGTGTCGTTGACACGGTCAGATTCAGAGGACGCGGCGGAAACTAGATCCATTATCGCTTGCCGTTGCGGACTACAAACTTAAGGACCTGGGGTGTAGAGACATATGGCCTACGTCATTACAGAAGCTTGTACCAAAGACGAAAAATGTGTTGAGGTCTGCCCGGTCGATTGCATTCATCCCCGCAAAGATGAACCCGGGTTTGCAGAAGCTTCCCAACTTTTCGTAGACCCGGTTGCTTGCATTGACTGCGGCGCTTGCGTTCCGGTCTGCGAGTCTTCATCCATCTATGCGCTCGGCGAATTGCCGGACAATCTTATGGCCTCTGCCGAGAAGAACGCCCAGTACTATCAACAGTAGAAACTTCGCCAATGCACGTTTCCTGCGGTGTGCGGGGCACGCCGACGATTCCCGCTGTGCCGGGCGGGGAGCAACCCTGCTTGGCCCGCTGCGCCACCTGCCTATTGTCTCTCTGGCCACTCACCATTCCTCTTCCAAGGTGGCCGTAACCTCCGTTGCCGCTTTCCGGGATTTCAGCTAGATTACAGGGTTGGTCCGGCCTGAGTGGCGTTGCCTGCAGCCCACCTGTGCCGCAGGAACGGAGTTTATTCCGGAGAGAATCCGTCGTGAAAATCACCGGCGTTGAACCCTTGGTACTAGGAACGAGCTGGCGAAACCTTATCTTTCTCAAAGTCAAGACCGACGAAGGATTGGTGGGCGTAGGCGAATGCACCCTCCAGAACCGTGAGGAGGGCGTGCTGGGCTACCTCCCGGGTGCAGTCCGCCGTCATGTGATCGGCTCAGACCCCTTCAATGTCGAGGACCTGTGGCTGCGGATGTATCGCAACGACTTCTGGCGCGGGGGCCCGATCGCCGCGACCGTGATGAGTGGCGTCGAGATCGCCTGCTGGGACATTATCGGGAAAGCCCTCGGCCAGCCCGTGTGGAGGCTCCTGGGCGGCCGCTGCCACGAAAAAGTGAAAGCCTATGCCAACGCCTGGTATACGGTCGAGCGTACGCCACAGGAATTCGCCAAGCGTGTTCAAGTGGTGCTCGGCAAGGGCTACAAGGCTCTCAAAGTGGATCCCTTCGGTCCCGGAGCTTTGGAGTTGACGCGCGAGGAGAAGGTTCGCTCAGTTGAACTGGTGGCGGCGATACGCGACGCAGTGGGGCCGGAGGTCGAGATTTTTGTCGAAATGCACGGGCGCTTCAGCGCTGCTGCCGCCATCGAGCTGGCGCACCTGCTCGAGCCGTATCGTCCGGGCTGGATCGAAGAACCCTGCCCGCCGGAAGATATTCCCTCGCTCAAGAAAGTTGCGGAACGCGTGAGCGTTCCGGTGGCAACCGGTGAACGCTATTTCACGCGCTATGGTTTCCGCGAGGTGATCGAGTCTGGCGCGCCGGACATCCTCCAGCCGGACGTCACCCACGCGGGCGGGCTCCTGGAGATGAAGAAGATTGCTGCCCTGGCCGACGTGCGCTCCATGGTGATGGCGCCACACAACTCCAATGGTCCTGTCTGCACCGCGGCGAGCGTCCATTTCGATTTCTGCACCACCAACCTCAAGGTGCAGGAATGCTTCGATGATTTCTCGGAGACCTGGGTGGTAGAGGCCGTGCCCGGCACACCCCGCCCGAGGGATGGCTACTTCTACTTACCCGAAAAGCCAGGATTGGGCATCTCGCTCAACGAAGACCTGATCAAAGAGCACCCGTACAAGGAAGGCTTCTTTAACATGTGGGAGCGCGACTGGCATAAACGGCAGTTTGCCATGTAGGGGCGGGGTTTCAACCCCGCCCGTGTCGCGATGTCCTTCGGCCTGAGGCACGCGCGAACGTTGTTCGAATGTAGGGCCGAATGGCGTTCGGCCCAGGGTGTCCGGCGACGGCAATCGGACCGCATTGACGCCAGCCCGACCGGCGCTCGGCCCACGGCATTCGGCCCAGGGGCGATCCGCCAGCCGACGGACCCTACAATTCCTTCGCTTCTACTAAGGGCGTGTTTAACGTGGTAATTTTCCGCGCGCCGTAGGAGCCCGGAGCCCTATCCACAAAGGGGCGCCGAAGGCAGGGGCGCGACAGTTGCTGTAACGCCGGTGTCTTCATCCTGCCTTGCGGGACGCCGGGACAGCGCCGCTGGGTAAGGTAGGGTAGGGCTCCCCGACTACGCCGGGGCAGGCGGCCCTCCCGCGGGAGCGGGGAGCGCTCCCCTACCAGTGGCCCGCGAGCGGCGCCTCACTCAGAGCGGGGTCAGCGAAGAAGCGTCAGTACTTCGCGAAAGCTATTGTGGAGTCATTCCTATGAAGTCATCCCGGCGGCGTTTTTTGCAAACGACTCTGAGCGGCCCACTCGCGGCATCCCTGGGAGGCTCCGCCCTGCACCCGACGGTGCAGGGCTCCGGCTTACGAACCTTCGGCGCCCTGCTGGTTGTTCCGGGCCAAGGGCAATTCGAGAACCCCCACATCATCCGGTATGATTCAAGCTGTTTCACCATCAATGGTCGCGACACCTTCATTCGCAGCGCGGCGTTCCATTACCCGCGTTGTCCCAAGGCCCTCTGGCGCGACCGCCTCGTGAAATTCCAGCAAGCCGGTTTTAACACCCTTGAGACCTACGTGTTCTGGAACTACCACGAGCCGGAAGAGGGCAAGGCGAACCTCGTGGACTTCGAAGACTTCATCAAACTTATACAAGAGATGGGCTTCTGGATGATCGTGCGGCCCGGGCCTTATGTCTGCGCGGAGTGGGAGCGGGGCGGATTCCCCTCCTGGGTGGCAGCGAAGCGCTTTCCTCTGCGCTCGAACCATCCCGAGAGCCTGGCAACTTCCCAGCACTGGTTCAACCTGGTTCTGCCCATCATCCAGCGGCATCAGATCACCGTCGGCGGCCCCGTCATCATGGTGCAGGTGGAAAACGAGTACGACTACAGCCCACCCATGCGGGATGCCGACAAGCGCGAATACGTCCGTGCCCTGGCCAACCTGGCCTGGAACGCGGGCATCGATGTCCCCATCATCACCTGCTGGACCAAGCAGGCGCGGGAAAACTCCGATCCCGACATGGCCCGCATATTGGACACCTGCAACTTCTACCCGCGCTGGGATGTTGTGAAGAGCGTCGTGCCGGAGCTCCAGAAACTGCGCAAGGAAGAACCGGCCTCACCGCTGGGCATCACGGAGCTTCAGGGCGGATGGTTCAGCGAGTTCGGTGGAAAGCTTTCCGTTGACCAGGAAGGTGTCAGTGGCGCCCAGCTCAACCTGCTCACCAAGACTGCCCTCGAGCAGGGCGTCACCTATTTCAGCTATTACATGGGCTTTGGAGGGACAAACTTCGACTGGGCGGCCAAGAACCTGACCACCACCTACGACTATGCCGCGCCCCTCCGCGAGCCGGGCGGCTTGTGGGAGAAGTACTACGCGGCGCATGGCATCTGCCAATCGTTGAGGCTTTTCGGGGAAGTGCTCACCCGCGCCCAGAGGGTTGCCAAGGGAGTCGAGTGCAGCAACGCCAACGTCAGCGTCACGGAGCGCACGTTCGTCAAAAGCGGCGTGGTCTTCGTGCGCGAAAACGCCAATGCCGAACAGCACTTCAAGATGGCTTTCATTGATCCCAATAGTCCCACCCACCGCAGAATCGATGTGCCGCGCGAGGGAGAGCTGGCGCTGGGCGCGCGGGGCATGAAGATGTTCCCCGTGCAATTGCCCATCGCGGGCGGCAGACTGTGCTATTCCACGGCGGAAGTCCTTGCCCACGGGCGAAACCTCGATCGAAACTTCCTGATCCTCTACGATGAGCCGGGGCAGCTAGCCGAAATTGCTCTCGCCACGGAGAATGAGCCGAAGGTCGAAGGTGACACCGCCTACAAGTACTGGGACTCCGAGTATGAATCCGCGATCATAGGGGTGCGTGTTGAGAAGCGAGAAAAAATGCTCCTCTTCAATGAGTACCTCCAGATCGTGGTAGCCCCGCGCGATCGCGCCTTGCGTAGCTGGTCTGCCGAATTCCCTTCGCAGGTTGTGCTGGGCGCCGAGGAAACCAAGCCCATGGCGGTCCCCTTCCTTAGCGATTGCTACCTGCTGGCGGCGAGTGGCTCCCACGGCCACCGCCTCTGGGTGGACCTCGATTTCCTGCCCGGCGAGCACGAACTAACCGTGTTGCTTCCACCCCAGCCCAGCAAGTGTCGCGTGGATGGCGCCCTGAGCGATTTCCAGTACGACCGCCAGTGGCGCACAGCTCGCGTGCATGTCACGACGCCCGCTCTCCCCTTTCAGCCTGTCATCCTGAGCGAGGTGCGTACCTGGGTCGAAAGATTTGGCGGCCAGCCCGGAGCCGAGTTCAGCCCGCCGCGGCGGGCACCGCTACGCCCGCTCGAAGCGTTCGGACCGGCGCCTTACGGCTACGTGAAATTCATGGCTTCTCAGTTTTCCTACAACGGTCAGCCCAAAATGTTTATTACCACCTTTGCGAACGACGGAAAGAAGGTCTTCTTGAACGACAGGCTTGTCGTGGAAGCTTCGAACTCCGAAAAACAGGCTCAGTTCGATTTGGCGCCCTACGCCCGGCAGGGAATCAACAACCTGCAAATTTCCTACGAGTCATTCGGAGCGTCGAACGGTGGAGAGGAGTTGGGGGATCTCAAAGGCATCGAATCGGTCAAAGTAGGGACTGCCCCCGAAACCGCCACCGCTGTTAATCCCTGGCAGATTCAACGGTTCCCGGCGGGGATGAAGGACCGAACCATCGACCCGGAATTCTCCATCGGAGGCTGGCAGCCGGCCTCGCTCCAACCAGTGACCTCGGCGAAGGAACTGATTCCAGCCTTCACTTGGTGCCGCGCGGAATTTGTGCTGTCCAAGCCTTCGGAAGGTTGGACGATTCCCTGGCGGCTGGTCTTCGAGGCGGACCGCGACGCGCTGCTTTATCTCAATGGGAAATTCGTGGGGCGCTACGTCACCGTGGGCCCCCAAAAGGAGTTCTATCTCCCGGAGCCGTACTTGGTCTTCGAGAGCAATCGCAAGAACATCCTCACCATCGTTTTGGCCTATACCGACCAGGCAAGCCACATCCGGACGCTGCGTTTGGCGCCCTACGAAGAGTATTCGGTGCAGCGCACGCGCGTCGAATTCGAGTGGTAGCTACGATGGTGGTGGTCTGTCTATCTCGACGTCCTGTGTCGGGGTAGCCGCCCTCCGCGCGTGATGCTTACGTGGCGTTGCGGGCGGCGTGGGTGGGCCCGGCGAAAATCGGCAGTCAGAACCAGCTCAACCTCTACCGGAGCGAGCTGAGGATTGTTTCGATCTGGGGGTACAAGGGAGAAATTTGGCGTGCCGCCTCGAATTCTTTGATCGCCTCGGCCTTTTTCCCCAGGTACAAGAGGGCTGTCGCCAGGTTGAAGCGCGCGTTTTCCTGATGAGGGTTAATGGCGGTCGCTTGGCGCAAAATGGTCTCGGCCTGAGCAAGGTTCTGTTGTTGGAGGAGGACGGCCCCTTGGACATCCAGAGCGTTCTCGTCCTGGGGTGCTAGTTCGAGCGCCTGGCGCAACGGCACAAGGGCCTCGGCATATTTCAGGGCCTGAGCTGATGAGAGCGCCTCACGGACAAGATCGCGAATGCGCCCCTGTTTCTCCGCCTGCGATCTTTCGGATTCCGGCACCGGGGTGATCCCCTCGATTAAGGGCTTGATCCAATCTGTCCCCCCCTCGGAAGCGGAAAAACGACAAGCGGCAAACGTGTATCCTCCTCCAGCAAGGTTGAACACGAGGCTTCCAAACACAATTTGCGCTTTGGACCCGACGAACTCCGGGCGCAGCTTGAACTGGGTGGCGAACTTCCCGTCCACAGCGTCGTTCGAAAGCCATTCCGCGAGTTCCAATTCGGCTGGGCCGACTTTAACCCTTCCCAGGTAGCGAGCTTGTCCGCTGCGGGGAAAGCCCGCCGGGCCACCGGAGACCACGGCGTGAAACCGTGAAGCCTCTCCTGGCCAGTCCTTGAGGAACGTGCCGAGGACTTCCGTCAAAGTACCGCCTTCTGCGAGACCTTTCACCTCTTCGGGAGCAGACTTAGGGTCGCGCTTCTCCCATCCCTGAACAAAGGCCACGCCTTCGAGCCGCGCGCTGTAGAAGGGAAGGGCTTGTTTGGACGTTTCCTCCCAGGCCCGCTTTTCTATCCAGCCGGGCGGCAGCGTGACTTTCACAAAGTGGTCATAGACGACTTGCTGCGCCCGCAGATCCCCGCCCCCCACCACAACCAGTAAAAAAGGATTTACGATGAGGAGAGTTGCGACTTGGCGCAAGAGTGATTGAACCATAGGACACATCCCGTGTTCCCGGGGATTTGTTATTCTTTCCGTAAGAGTCGCTCTCTGAGCTCGCGCATTCGGAGCGCGAACGGGTCCAGGTGACTACCTTCCCGCAGGGACTACCTCGCGGCAGGGACCCTGTCAAGAACCGAGCCCAACTGGAACTGCACACGTACATCGTATCCCCTCTGTCAAGTCCAAGGGTGTGGTTCAGACAAGGAGGAGGGAGTGGAATTGGAAAGGTGCATCGTCTCCCCCGGTGGAGCTAAAGTGTGTGAGTGAGAAGAAGAGACAAGGGGTGACCGCCTTGCCGGGGGGAGCGGCCGCCCAGGCGACCAGCTTCCGCGCCGGGCTGCGGTCGGGGGTCACTGCAGTTCGTCGTCGCCAGCCTTTCGGTGGTTTCCCTTGCCTTCGGGCTCCCATCAATGCTAATGAAGCGGTGAGGGCGATGCCGACCCCGGCTCGATGGAACGGGGCTTGGCGCATCGACCCCGGTGCCGGTCCCTTTAAGGGGGCACGTGCCTTGCTCGACGGCAGGATGGCAGGCCCTCCTGAGCCCTGCGGGCGCGGGAGGGTAGGTGGTTGGCGAGGAATTGCGCCCGACCGCTGGGACGGCACCAGCTTATTTCCGCAGGAAGCGTATGATTCGAAACGCAGGAATTCGATTCGCCTCCCAAGATCCCGGTGCGCCTTCCGGCCCGCGGACCATCCGCCTGGGGGTTATTGGTTTCGGTACGGTGGGCAGCGGGACTGCCAAAGTGCTCCTCGAACACCAGCACGAGGTGGAGCGGCGGCTGGGTTGCCGGCTGGAGTTGAGAACCATTTGCGACGTCCAGGCAAGGGATGTCTCCTGGCTGGGGCCCCGGGTCCAGGTCACCCGGGACTGGAAGCAAGTGATTGCGGACCCGGCAGTGGACATCGTCGTGGAACTGATCGGTGGCGTCACCACTGCGCGCGCGGTGGCGTTCGCGGCGCTCGATTCCGGCAAGCATCTGGTCACCGCCAACAAGCAACTGGTGGCAGAGTACGGCGTTGAACTCGCTGCGCGGAGCCGCAAAGCGGGAGTCCATCTGGGGATCGAGGCCTGCGTGATGGGGGGAACGCCTCTGCTGCATGCCGTCCGGGAAGGCCTGGCGGGGGAACACTTCACGGCCGTTTACGGCATCCTGAACGGCACCACCAATTACATTCTCACCGAAATGGAGCGGCGCGGTTGCGCGTTCCAGGACGCGCTGGCCGAGGCGCAGAAGAAAGGGTACGCCGAGGCCGACCCTACGTTCGACCTGGAAGGCTACGACGCGCGCTACAAGATCACCATCCTGGCCATGATGTGCTTCGGGCAGGCGGTGAAAGTGGAACGCATCCCCGTCGAAGGCATCACGCGCATCGACCAAGTGGATTTCGCTTACGCGCATCGCTTGCACCACACCATCCGGCTGATCGCCGCAGCGCGGAGGCGGAAACAGGGTCGGTTGGAAATCTGCGTCCGACCGATGATGATTCCCACTTCCAGCCAACTCGCCAACGTCCTCGGCCCGCTCAATGGCGTCCTGCTGGTTGGGAACAAGGGCGGGAACACCACCCTCACGGGGCGCGGGGCGGGCGGCGAGCCGACGGGTGTGGCGGTGCTTTCGGACGTGGTGGAGATTGCCCGCGCCATGCGCTCCGGAGCCCGCAGCCAGACCCCCCTGGGTTATGAAACCTTGCACCCGGCGAAAATCTCCTCCCTGGGCGAGCGTGTGGTTGCTGCCTATCTGCGCCTCGTGGTGCGCGACCGCCCCGGGATCCTGGCACGCGTCTGTACCCTGCTGGCTCGCCATCGCATCAATATTGATTCGGTCTTCCAGGAACCCGGCATGCCCAAGAGCCGCCTGCCCTTCGTGATGACGCTCGAACCCACGCGGGAGAAACACGTTGCGCTGGCCGTGGCGGAAATCGCCCGCTTGTCCTTTCTGGCCGAGCCGCCCCTGCTATTGCCTTTCGCCGAGCTCCCGTAAGGTTCAAGCCAGTCTTTCCAGGCAAGGGCCAATATTCTTCCCGCTCGGCGGTGGCTCCCCTGCGGAGGACAGGGAATGAAAGCTCGGTTACGGGTGGGAACGTCGGGCTGGCACTATCCGCATTGGCAGGGCCCCTTCTATCCCGAAAAGATACGCGGCGAGCAGATGCTCAGCTTTTACTGCCAGCACCTGCAAACGGTAGAGATCAACAACTCCTTCTATCGCCTGCCCGCGCAAGAAACTTTTCGCTCGTGGAAGCAGGCTACGCCAAGCGGCTTCCTTTTTGCCGTGAAAGCCAGCCGCTACATCACCCACATGAAGAAGCTGAAAGACCCCGAGCAGTCTCTGGAGAAGTTTCTTCTTCACGCCGCGGAACTGGGCAGCAAGCTCGGCCCGCTGCTTTTTCAATTGCCGCCGCACTGGGGACGCGACGCGGCGCGGTTGCGGGATTTCTTGCGAGCGCTGCCGACGCAATACCGATGCGCATTGGAGTTTCGCGATCCCTCCTGGTTTCATCCGGAGATCTACGCTTTGCTGGAAAAGCACAACGCGGCCTTTTGCGTTTTTGACTTGGCCGGTCAGCAGTCGCCGCGGCTTCTGACGGCCGACTTTGCCTACCTGCGATTGCATGGGCCCTCGGAGTTCAAGTACGCGGGCCGCTATACGCGTGCACAATTGCGTGCTTGGCTGCGTTGCGCGGGGGAGTGGGTGACGCAAGGAGCCCAAGAAATCTTCGTCTATTTCGACAATGACCAGGCGGGCTACGCCGCCCTCAACGCGCTCGAACTTCAGCAAATGGCTGGCGCGGAAGAGTCGTAGCGGAAGATTCCGTAGACCTTGGCACACGGGACCGGCGCTCGTTACCCGCAAGCCCCCAACTCGGAGGAACGTCCCGTCAGGCAGTGGACACAGCCGAGAATTTGCCAGTGCTTCGGAGGCAATGTGCGTCGAGCACGGGGTGAATCGTGCAGACTCCACGTCGCGCCAGGAATGACAATGAATAGCCCTTCGTTCACCGAACGCGTACATTCGGGTTGGGTCATAATGGCGGCTCGCGTGGCTGGTCACGGAATTGCTATCGCCCAGGTCTGTTGCGACATTTCACTGCCATGGGGCGGGCGCTCGGACAAATGGTATGAATTCCGGCCGACGTTGCTACATTTTGGCCGCTATTGGGGCAGCCGGTCTTATCGGCGGCCTGCGGGTGGCGACGGTGAGCGCGCAGCAGACCCAAGCTTTCCCTGGGAGCGAGCAGTGCACCGCGTGCCATGAAACGGGCCGGCGCACCGGCAGGAGGCAACCCGGGATCCCCCCGCCATTCAACGAGGCTGCCCTGCGTGCCTCACCCCATGCTGGGGTCGAGTGCATCGCCTGTCACAGTGATCTGGCTAACAAAGAGTTCCCGCATCCCGAAAAACTAAAGCCCGTCAATTGCGGCACCTGCCATCCCGACGAGCAAAAGCAGCACGCGGAAAGCCTCCACGGAAAAGCGGCCAAGCGGGGCGATCCGCTGGCCCCTCGGTGTACTGACTGCCACGGTACTCATAACATCCTGCGTCCTTCCGCACCCGGGTCTCCTACCGCGACCACCGAAGTGCCCGGCCTGTGCGGGCGTTGTCACCATGAGGGATCTCCCGTCCAACTGACTCACGACATCCCGCAAGACAAGATCCTCGAGAACTACACCGAGAGCATGCATGGCGAAGGGCTGTTCCGTCGAGGGCTGGTCGTCACGGCGGTTTGCACAAGCTGCCACACCGCGCATTTCGTCCTGCCGCACACCGACCCTCGCTCCTCGATTTCCAAGCAGAACATCGCCAAAACCTGCACCAAGTGCCATGCCAAAATCGAAACCGTCCACCGCAAGGTCATCCGCGGCGAGTTATGGGAGAGGCAACCGCACCTGATCCCGGCCTGTGTGGACTGCCACGAGCCTCACAAAATAAGACGGGTGTTTTACCCGCAAGGGATGTCGGATCGGGATTGCCAGCGCTGTCATGGCAGCCCGGACCTGAGAGCCACGAGCGGCGGCCGAACGCGTTCATTGTTGGTTAACCAACGCGAGCTGTCCGAATCGCGTCATGCGCGGGTCGCGTGTGTGCAATGCCACACCGGCGGGGATCCCTCGCAGGTGCGGCCATGCATAACTATGATGGGCAAGGTGGATTGCTCGATTTGTCATGCCAGCGCCGTGGAACAATTCCAGGAGAGCATGCACGGGCAGTTGGTTGCCCGGGGCAGTCCTGACGCGCCCGGCTGCGCGGATTGCCACGGCTCGCACGGGGTCCTGGGCAAGAACGAGCCCCGCTCGCCTACCTTCTCGCGGAACGTGCCGGCGCTTTGTGCCACGTGCCACCGCGCAGGCCAGCGGGCAGCCTTGCACTATCAAGGCACGCAAACCAATGTGGTGGAGCATTACGTGGAGAGCATCCACGGTAAGGGTTTGCTCAAAAGCGGGCTCACGGTGACGGCCAATTGCGCCGACTGCCACACTTCCCACCGCGAACTGCCCAGCCGCGACCCGCGCTCCAGCGTGAACCCCCGAAACGTGGCGGCCACCTGCGGACGATGTCACCGCGGCATCTATGAAATGTTTGTCGCCAGCATCCACTCGCCGCAGGCCTCGAAGACCACCAAGCCCCTGCCGGTGTGCAGTGATTGTCACTCTGCCCACACCATCAAACGAACCGACCTGTCTGACTTCCGACTCCATATCATGGACCAGTGCGGCCGGTGCCATGAGGCCATTGCCAGAACCTATTTCGACACCTATCACGGCAAGGTTTCCAAACTGGGCTACGTGAAGACGGCGAAGTGCTACGACTGCCACGGTGCGCATGACATTCTCCCGGTCACCGACCCGGCCTCCCGGCTCAGCCGGGCCAACGTCGTGAAGACTTGTGCTCAGTGCCATGCCGGCTCTCACCGCCGCTTCGCCGGATATCTGACCCACGCCACCCACCACGATCCGAAGAAGTATCCCTGGCTCTTCTACACCTTCTGGGGAATGACTTCGCTGCTGATGGGCACATTAGTCGTCGCCGGGCTTCATACCGCGGCCTGGCTGCCGCGCTCGCTTCAGTACAGCAGAGAATTAAAGGCAAATTCAAATCCGAACGGGGCGGTCTATGTGCGGCGCTTCAAGGCCTTTGACCGCAACCTGCACCTGATGGTCATCACCAGTTTCCTGGGTCTGGCCCTGACGGGCATGACATTGAAGTTTTCATATACCACCTGGGCGCAGGTGTTCTCGCGCCTCCTGGGAGGCTTCGAGGCCGCCGGACTCATACACCGGGTCTGCGCGCTCCTCACTTTCACCTATTTCGGCTTGCACCTCTGGGACCTGTTTCGCCAGCGCCGGGCGAGCGGCAAGACTTGGCGGCAGTTCATGTTCAATTCTGAGAGCGGGGTTTTCAATTGGAGGGACTGGCGAGAATTCGTCGCTTCACTCAAATGGTTTTTGGGCAAAGGGCCGCGACCCGAGTACGGTCGGTGGACCTACTGGGAGAAATTCGATTACTTCGCGGTGTTCTGGGGCGTGGCGGTCATCGGCGCCAGCGGGTTGTTGCTCTGGTTCCCCGAGTTCTTCACGCGGCTCATGCCAGGTTCGATGATCAACGTGGCGACCATCATCCACAGCGATGAGGCGCTGTTGGCTGTGGGCTTCATCTTTACGGTGCACTTCTTCAATACGCATTTCCGGCCGGAGAGATTCCCCATCGACACGGTGGTATTTACGGGCGGCGAGCCACTGGAGAAGTTCAAGCTTGACCGGCCGCGCGAGTATCAACAACTGATCGAGCAGGGAGAGCTGGAAAAGCGCCTGATGCCTGCCCCGGCGCCGATTATGGTCAAATTCTGGCGCCGCTTTGGCTACACCGCCTTGGGGAGTGGCCTGCTGCTGATCGGGTTGATCATCTACGCGGCGATATTTGCCTACAAGTAGCAAGGACGGGTAGCGCGTAGCCCAGACCTGCGCTATAGGTCTGCGGTTCTTGCCCCGGGGCGAGCTTCAAAAGCCGCCCCGATACGGGCGGGCGCTACGCGCCATTTTGGCCGAAATTTCCTACTCCCTATTCGCTACTTCCTACTCCCTCGGCCTGTTGCGGCGCAGTGAATCGGCGCTGGGAATCGCATCGGTTGCAGGGGCGGCCGACGCGCCAGTCCTGGACTTCAAGGCTTCGGCTCTGACCTGTGGCGCGGAGACGGGGGCCGACGGCCTTTCCTCCTCTTCCTCCCGAACCTCGTGCTCAGGGGCGCGGCCGTTGATGAACGTCCACTTGAGCGGATAAACGTCCGGATCAAAGATGACAGCGTAGAAATGCCAGATAACGATCGCCAGCGTGGCCAGAATCGCCTCGTAGTAATGGATGGCTGTCGCGACGTCTGTGACCCACTTGGGGAAATACTCGAGCAGCAGGTTGTGCGCCCAAAGCGCGGTGCCGGTCAACGCCATGATGATGGTGCCCCACACCAAGGCCCAGTATTCGGCCTTCTCCGCGTAATTGAACTTGGGATAGACCGGCAACTGGCGGCGGTAACCCAAGTTATAGCCCAGGGTCTGGACGGCGTCCTGAACGTCCTTGACCTTGGGGAGCATCGCGTGCAGCCACTTTCCGCCGCTCTTTGCCGTGGCCAGGTAGACCGCGTGGTAAACCGCCGCACCCATCAGCACGACGGCAGCGATGCGGTGGATCAGACCGCGCAGCGGAAAATCCTTCTCCCACCGCACCAACGGGGCGGCCCAGAAGCTGTCCGGAAACTTGAGCGCAAAGCCGGTAATAACCAGGAGAATGAAGCTGACGAGCAGCAACACGTGCTGAACGCGCTCATTGAGCGTCAGCCGGAAAGGCGTCTCGCAAGCGTAGTGCTCCGCCCAGTGCCGTCGAGCCTTTCGCAGCCAGTCCAGGAAATTGTGCAGCAGCATGAGCCCGACGACGGCGGGGATGGTGAACAGATAGAACAGACGGACGTAATTGAGGAGGCGGCCGCTGGCGGTCGAGGCCGGAACGGTGTGAATCGGCCCCAGAGCGAATCTCCTACCGGCGTCGGGGTGGCACTTGCCACAGGTGGCGGCCAAGTTCGCTTTAGCGATGGTCGAGCGCGGGTCGCTGGAAGGAAAAATATTGTGCACACCGTGGCAGCTCGCGCAGTTGGCCACCGTCTGCGAGCCGGTCCTGGCAGCGAGCCCGTGGTAGCTGGATTCGTAACTCGACACCCTCCCTGTGGGCAGGGCAAAGCGCGCGTTCAGACGCTGATCCTCGTGGCAGGGTGAACAGGTCGCGCGCGAGACGTTGGAAACATAAACCGGAGACCTCGGGTCGCTTGGAGCCAAGATGCGGTGTTCGCCGTGGCAATCCGTGCAAGTGGGCGCCGCCCCCACACCCGAGGCAACAGCGCGGCCGTGAATGCTTTCTTTGTACTGGTCAAAAACCTGGGCGTGGCACGTTCCGCAGGTCGAAGCCACGCGAGACTTGGAGATGGGCGAGCGGGTGTCGCTGGCCGGAAGGATGTTGTGGACGCCGTGGCAATCGTTGCAGGCCGCGGCATTCAGCTTGTCGTTGCGGAGGGCGCGCCCGTGTACACTCGACTCATAGGCCTCCACGGGCTTGGCAACCGCGAACAGGTATTTCGCCGCCAGGGCGGGGTTCGAGTGGCAGCGCCCGCAGGTCTCCGGCAACTTCACATTGTTGACGGGAGAGTTCGGGTCGCCGGCTGTGACTACCCGGTGCGCGGGTCCGTGACAATCCTTGCAGCTTGGCGCGTCGCCGTTGCCCCGGTCGCTCGCCTGGCCATGGATGCTCGCCGCAAACTGCTTCGCCTCGGCCTCGTGGCAGGAGGCGCAGAGTCGCGCGCCGCGCGTGGAGGGTTTCACCACGTTGTGGTCGCCGTGACAGGCGATGCAGGATTCGGAACTGTTCGGTCTGCCCAGCACCGCGTGCGCTCCGCCTGCCAGTTGCGGGGCGACGTCCCCGTGGCACGTAAGGCAGGAAGCGGAAGCCGTCTTCGCGGTGTGAGGCAGCTTCGCGGCCCCGGCGTGGCAGTCTACGCAGCGAAAGCTTTTGTGGACGCTGTTCTGCAAGAGCTCCGCATTCACAGTGATGGATTTGCCCTGCGAGTTGGTCAGACCGCTGGCAGGCGCGTGGCAGGATAGGCAGTCGTCCGCAGCGCGTAGAAAGGGAGGACACCAAAGGAGAGCCAGGGCTGTCAGTGCCCCGATCATGAACCAGTTGGCCACCATCCGTTCATGCGAACGCAGCCACGCTTGAATCGCTACGAGCTGCTGCCCATCGCTGTGGCTGGCTCCGCTCAAGGCTTCCAACTGGGGCATTATGCGCATCTTTTCTGCCATTAAAGGACAGTTCCGAACACTCTAGTCGACTTGCGCGCTCCGAAGAGGGAGCATGTTGCAGTTTTCATGCCGACCTGATGAGTTCCTCAACGCCAGAAATAGACACCGTGTCGTCTCTACTCAAAGGAAGCGACTAAGGGGTTCTTCACCGGGACGGGTATTACCGAGATGAGTGAGGTGTATTTGTCCAGGTCCGCAGGCCAAATGTTCCATATTTCACCCATACTCTGATTCGCGACGAAAGGCCTCGCCTGACGGTCTGCCGTTCCCTTACTGAGCACCTCGCTGGGCTTCGTTTGAGTTTGCCCTGGACGATCGCGCACCTCGGCTCGGCTGTGCTGATGATCATTCGGAGCGCTATTGGGAAACCTGGAAGTCGAACGCTGTGTCAGGGCCAATCTTGCTTCCCGGAGGGGGCGACTGTGCGAGGATGACACCTTTCTGCGCAGCATCAGCGGGAACCCCCGCGACTTGGCCCACTTTGAAGCCGCTCTTTTCGAGGATCCGACGCACATCGGAGATTGGCTGGCCCAGAAAACTCGGGCAGAGAAAGGATTGCGGACCATCTCCGAGGCTGACCAGAAGGTTGACGGCAGGACTTCGCACCGCGGTCGTCGCCGGGGGTGGGTCCTGAGCCACCACCTGCTCCGGCTCGACTCCCGGCCAGTGGACGATGGCAATGTCACCCAGGGTCAGTCCTCGCTGGAGGGCGGTAATCTTCGCCGCGCGAACGCTCGACCCCAGCATGTTCGGAACCGTTACCTGTGGAGGCCCGAGGCTGACCAAAACGTGGATGTGCTGGCCCATCTTGACGCGGGTGCCGGGCGGCGGCATTTGTGAAACGATTTGATTGGCAGCATACTCGGTACTGAAAAGCTTGTCTTCAACTTTCAGCTCGAATCCCAGCGCGCTCGCCAAGCGCTGCGCAGTTTCGAGTGGCATGCCCACCAGCTTCGGCATCGTTTCCTGATGGCCACGGATGCTCCATCGAATGGTCGTAATGGCGCTGATAAGCGCCACCGCCAGCAAGACCGTGAAAAGCAGGAAGAGCCGGAAGAGAGCTCGAAGCCGGTCACGCACGCTCATGGTTGATACCTTGATTCTATCATGCCCTAAACCCAGCCTTCAGCTCTCAGCCATCTGCGACTAAGGCTCAGGCCCGTACGCGCAACCTGCCGCCCGCAGGGCAGGCTGACTTCGTGAACCAATTTCTGTGACACGGCGCTAGCTTTCGACCTCCGCCCTTTGACTTCCGTCTTCCGACTGCCGAATGCGGCACCCTCACGGCTGATCCCGGACTGCAAACAGCTTCTATCCTCAGCTTGACGATGGTGTAGGTGAGCACGTAGACTCTGAGGCCCTGGAGGTGAGGCATGTCCACCGCGAAGATAGAAGAAATACTCTGGAAACGTTTGGACTCTTTCCAGATCGAGATTCCCTCCTGGGGATTTGCCAATACTGGCACTCGGTTTGGAAAATTCATCCAACTCGCTGCGGCCACCACAACCGAGGAGAAGCTGAGCGATGCCGGACAAGTGCATCGTTTCACCGGTTGTTGTCCCACCGTGGCGGTTCACGTTCTCTGGGACTTTCCGGAGGGGCTGAAGAGCACGCGTGAGGTCATGGCGCTGGCCGAAAAACATGGCGTCCGGATCGGTGCGATCAATCCCAACGTCTTCCAGGACCAGATTTACAAATACGGATCGCTGGGAAATCCCGACCCGCAAGTCCGCAACGCCGCTTTGCAGCACCTCTTGGACTGCGTGGAAATCGGCCAGCAGACTGGCAGCCGGGACGTTTCGCTCTGGTTTGGCGACGGGTCCAACTATCCCGGCACCGCTTCGATTCGTCGCCGGCGACAGTGGTTTGAAGAAGGCCTCAAGCAAGTCCACGCTAAGCTCTCCGCCGAGCAGCGCATGCTGGTGGAATACAAGCCCTTTGAGCCGGCTTTTTATCACACGGACATTGCCGATTGGGGGATGGCGCTCTTGTTGGCCCGCGCCGCAGGACCGCGCGCCAAGGTCCTTGTGGACACTGGGCATCACTACCAAGCGCAGAACATCGAGCAGGTCGTGGCTTGGCTCCTGAGCGAGAGCATGCTGGGTGGTTTCCATTTTAATGACCGCCGGTACGCCGACGACGATTTGACGATCGGTTCGATCGACCCCTATCAGGTGTTCCGTATTTTCCACGAGATCGCCTGCTTTGAGTGGGAGACAGGGCGACGCGCGGACCTCGCTTACATGATCGACCAGAGCCATAACCTCAAGGGCAAGATTGAGGAAATGATCCAGACGACCATGGCCGCCCAAGAACTGTACGCCAAAGCGGGGCTTGTGGACCAGGCGAGCCTGGCAAACCACCAAGCGAAATGCGCCCTCATCGATGCCGAAGAGTGCCTGAAAGAGGCCTTCGCGACAGACGTGCGGCCCACGGTGCGCGAGTGGAGACGCTCGAAGGGGCTCCCGGAGGATCCGCTCGCGGCGTTCCGCACGTCCGGCTATCTCGAGCGGATCACGCGCGAGCGCGGCGAGAAAAACCGGGGTGCGGTGGCGAGCTATGCGTAAAGCCAACGCGGCGGGAGGCGGCTGCCAGGAGGAGGTGTTCCTGCGATGAACGCTGCGCGCAACATCGTTGCCGTGGACCTGGGCGCGGAGAGCGGCCGTGTGGTCCTCTGCCAGTGGACGGGTGACGAGGGGACTTTGGAAGAAATTCACCGCTTCCCCAATGGCCCGCACCAAGAAGACGGGCACTTGGTCTGGGACACGGAGCGCCTCTGGCAGGAGATTTTGAAAGGCCTGCGCGCTGCCGCCACCAAGACCCAGGGGCAGGTGGCGAGCCTGGGAATCGATGGTTGGGGAGTGGATTATGTGCTCCTCGACGGAACCGGGAATCGTCTCGGCCACGCCTACTGCTACCGCGACGCGCGCAATCTCCCCCAGATGGAACGCGCTTACGCGATGATTCCGAAAAGAAGGATCTACGAAATCACGGGGATTCAGTTTATGCCCCTCAACACGCTCTTCCAACTGCTGGCGCATGTGGCGGAATTCCCCGCCGAATGGGAGCGCGCCGCGCTCTTCCTCAATCTTCCCGAATACTACCAGTTCCGCCTGAGCGGCGTTCTGGCCGCTGAGTACACGGAAGCCAGCACGACCCAATTGTTGGACGTCCGTACAAAGTCCTGGTCCAAGGAACTCGCGGACGCGCTCGGCCTCAGCCTGGACAAGTTCCCACCCATTGTCGACGCGGGCACCGTCCTGGGCAAGCTGCGTCCGGACCTGGCCCAGGAACTCGGGCTCCCCCATACTCAGGTCATTGCCCCCGCCTGCCACGATACCGGCTCAGCGGTGGCCGGCATCCCGTTCCCCCACGACGGCCTGGCCTTCATCAGCTCCGGCACGTGGTCGCTTGTCGGGACAGTCCTTCAAAACCCGGTGGTCACGGAGCAAGGGCTCGAGAAGAATTTCACTAACGAAGGTGGTGTGGCGGGCAGCATTCGGTTCTTGAAGAATGTCATTGGCTTGTGGCTGCTTCAGGAATGTCTGCGGGAGTGGAATGCGCAAGGCCATTGTTTGACCGCCGCAGAACTCGCGGAACAGTGTGCGGAAACCTCCACGGACGGCCCTTTTTTGGTTGCGGATGGGACCACTTTTATCGCGCCCGGCAATATGGTGGCACGCATCAATGCTGCCCTGCGCGCGCAAGGCTTTGACGAAGAAACCCGACCCGCGGAGCTGGCCGGAATCATCTTCCGCAGCCTGGCGCGCCGCTACGCGGAGGTGATTGCCGAGGTGGGAAGAATTTCCGGCAAGCCGATCCGACGACTCTGCATCGTAGGCGGCGGCGTCAAGAACGAAGCGCTCAACCGCCTGACGGGCCGGGTCACCGGTTACGAAATTGTTCGCGGACCGAGCGAGTCGACCGCCGCGGGCAACGCCGCGGTGCAAATCGCCGCCTTGGAGAACACGTCCTCGCTGGAGCAGATTCAGGCCATCGCCGCCCGCATGAAATTCCGCCCGGCCAATTGAATCTCCTGCAGAGCCGGGAGGCCCGCCCTTGACCTCCGCGCCGAATTCCATTAGCGTTGCAGCTTTGCGAGTGCGCGGATGGCAAAACTTCGAGTAGCACTTTTCGTTACTTGTCTGGGCGACCAGTTCTTCCCTCAGGTTGGCGAAGGCGTGGTGAAGGTCCTGCGGCGGCTGGGCGTCGAGGTCCTGTTCGACCCCGCACAGACTTGCTGCGGCCAGCCGGCCTTCAACACGGGTTATCGGCAAGAAGCGCGCCAGGTGGCCGCGCGCGTCCTGGACCTCTTTGCGGACGCGGAATATGTGGTCGCGCCGTCGGGCTCCTGCACGGCAATGGTGCGCGTGTTTTATCCCGAGCTCTTCGCCGACGACCCGGTGCAGCTCGGGAAGTGCGCAGCGTTGCGCGAGCGGTTCTTCGAATTCTCCGAGTTTCTGGTCAACGTTCTGAAGGTCGAGGACGTGGGTGCGCGTTTTCCCCACCGCGTGACGTACCACGACTCCTGCCACCTTCTCCGCGAGTTGGGCATTGAAGAGCCGCCGCGAAAGCTGCTCCGGCGCGTCCGCAGCATCGACGTGGTGGAAATGCAGGATTACAGGGGGTGCTGCGGTTTCGGCGGGACTTTTGCCGTGAAGTTTCCGGAAATCTCGGTGGCCATGGGCGAAGACAAACTGCGCGCCGCAAGCGCCGCGGGCGCGGAGTACCTGGTAGCCAACGATTCGGGATGTCTCATGCACCTCGCGGGACTCATTCACCGTCAGGGTTCACCGCTCAAGACGGTGCATTTGGCGGAGGTGTTGGCAAGTCGGTAGGTGGTAGGTGGCAGGTGGTAGATGGGGACGGGGCCTGAATGGCTTCACCCGTCTACCGTATGCCGTCTACCTTTTTAATCATGGGCGACACAGGCGTTCACAGCAATCAGATCCGCGCGCTGGGGAAGAAGGTGCTGGCGGATGCTCATCTCCAGGAGGCCTACGGCTCTTCGACCCTGCGGTTGTACACGCATCGCTTAGAAGCCATTAGTCAGGTGCCGGGGTGGGAGCGGCTGCCCGCGCGCGCCCAAGCCCTCAAGCACGAGGTAATGGAGCACCTGGACTACTATCTCGAGCAGTTTGCCGAAAACGTCGAGCGGCACGGTGGGAAGGTACACTGGGCGGCCACGGGTGAGGAAGCCTGCCGCATTGTCTGCGAGATCGCCGAGCGCGCTGGCGCGCGTGAAGTGGTGAAGGCGAAATCGATGGTCGGGGAAGAGATCGAGCTCAACCAGGCGCTGGAAGCCGCGGGTTTCCGTGGCATCGAGACCGACCTCGGCGAGTTCATCATTCAGCTCGCCGGCGAGCGCCCCGCGCACATCGTGGCCCCGGCCATGCACATGACGCGGCACGACGTTTGCGAGCTTTTCGTTACCTCCCTCCATGCCGAACGCACCGAGGTACCCGAGCGGCTGACGGCCATCGCGCGCCAGGCTCTGCGCGCGATGTTTCAAAAAGCCGGGATGGGCGTGAGCGGAGGGAACTTCGCGGTCGCCGAAACCGGAACCCTTGTGCTGGTCGAGAACGAAGGAAACATTCGCTTCTGCACTACGGCGCCGCGAGTCCACGTGGCGCTGGTAGGCATTGAGAAGCTCATCCCCCGTTTGGCTGACTTGGGAATTTTCCTCCGCCTCCTGGGCCGCTCTGCTACCGGACAGAAACTGACGAGCTACACTTCGTTTCTCACCGGGCCGCGCCGCCCGGGCGAAGACGGTCCCGAGGAGATGCACGTCGTTCTCGTGGACAACGGCCGGGTGGCAACCCTCGCTGATCCGAAGATGCGCGAAGTGCTCTATTGCATCCGTTGCGGCGCATGCCTGAACACCTGTCCCGTTTACCGCAAGATCGGGGGCCACGCTTACGGATGGGTGTACAGCGGGCCCATCGGGGCCCTGGTCACGCCCCAGTTCGTCGGTATTGCCAAGGCGCGTGAGCTGCCGTTTGCTTCCTCGCTGTGCGGGGCCTGCCGCGAGGTCTGCCCGGTAAAGATCAATATCCCCGACCTGTTGCTTCACCTGCGGAGCCAGGCGCAAGAGAAAGCTCCCACGCCGAGGCCGAAAGGCTCGCTCGTGCGCGAGCGGACTTCGATGCAGCTCTGGGCTTGGGTGATGAAGCGACCTGCGATGTACGCCCTCGCGAGCCGCCTGGCTCGCTGGGGACAAGGCCTCTTTGCCCGGGGCGGCTGGCTGCGGAAAATCCCTGTGTACCCAGCCTCTTGCTGGACGGAAGGCCGGGACTTCCCAGCCCTCGCGCCAAAAACTTTCCATGAGCGATGGAAGGAGATGAGCAGAAATGACAAGTGACGAGTGGCAAGTGCCAAGTTTTTCCGGGTCGCTGGTCGGTTGGCACTCGCCACGGGATCGAGGTGAGTCATGTGTCAACTGCGTCCCAGTCTGAAGACTTTCATTCTTGCGGGTCTCTTGGTTCTCTGTACGCCATGGGCTCTGCGGCCCACCCAGGGCGCGAACGGCCCTCTGCCGCCCTCCAACTTGCGCTGCGAGTACCTGCGGAATCCTCTCGGGATCGACGCGCGCCAGCCCAGGTTTTCTTGGGTGCTCGCGCATACCGGGCGCGGCCAGAAGCAGTCTGCTTACCAGGTCCTGGTAGCCACTCGCCCGGAGTTGCTCGGTCAGGACGAGGGCAACCAGTGGGATAGTGGCAAGGTGGAGTCTGAGGATTCCATCCAGGTGCCGTACAACGGCAAGCCGCTGGAAAGCGGCCACGCCTATTCCTGGAAGGTCCGATACTGGGATAAAGACGGTCGCCCCAGCCCCTATAGCCAAGCAGCGCAGTTCGAGATGGGACTGCTCTCCTCCGAGGAGTGGAAAGGACAATGGATCGGAGGTGCAAACCAGCTCCGCACGGAATTTCGGCTCCCCGACGCAGTGACGCGCGCTCGCGCTTACGTCTGCGGGCTAGGCTATTACGAATTGCGGATCAATGGCTCGAAGGTCGGCTCGAGCGTCCTCGATCCGGCTTGGACCATGTACGACAAGAGGGTTTTGTACACCACGTACGACGTGACCTCGTTCCTCAAGAGCGGGGCCAACGCCGTCGGCGTCATGCTGGGAGAAGGCCGGTACAAGTCACGCGCCTTGCTGCTCCAGGTATACATCGAGCTGGCCAGTGGGAAACGGATCAGTGTTACCAGCAGCCCGTCGTGGAAAGCGCACAATGGGCCCATCGTGAGCGACAGCATCTATGACGGCGAACTCTACGATGCCACCCTGGAAACGCCGGGCTGGGACATGCCGGGGTTCAACGAATCGGGCTGGGCCGCGGCGCAGCCGGTGAAGAGTCCCGGCGGCGTGCTTTCCGCCCAGATGATGCCCCCCATTCGGGTGGTGGACACGATGGTATCGCGTACGCTCGCCAATCCCGCGCCCGGCGTCTACGTCTACGACCTGGGGCAGAACTTTGCCGGATGGGCGCAGTTGCGGGTAAAGGGGCCGCGAGGGACGCGCGTTAGGCTCCGCTTCACCGAGCTGATTTATGACAACGGCATGATTGACCGCGAGAACTTGGGCTCCGCTAAGGCGCAGGACATCTACGTCCTGCGGGGTGACGACGCGCCGGAAGTCTTCGAGCCGCACTTCACTTACCACGGCTTCCGCTATGTGGAAGTGACGGGTTTCCCCGGGACGCCTGGCCTCGATTCGCTGCGCGGGCGCGTGGTGCATACCGCCGTCGACTCAGTGGGGAATTTCGCCGCCTCCCAACCCACGCTGAATCGAATCCAGCGGATTATCCGCTGGGGCCAATCCAGCAACCTCCACAGCATCCCGACCGACTGCGACCAGCGCAGTGAACGCCTGGGGTGGATGGGCGATGCGCAAGTGACGGCGGAAGAAGCCATGCTGAACTTCGACATGGCGGCCTTCTACACCAACTTCATTCGCGACATGCGCGATGTGCAGGGTCCGGATGGGACCATCACGGATATTGTTCCCCACCTGGGCGACGGCCGGCCCGCGGACCCGGCGTGGGGGACCGCCTATCCTCTGATCTGCTGGTACATGTACGAGCAGTACGGCGACCGTCGCATCCTGGAAGAGGACTACGAAGGCTTGAAGAAGTACGTGGAATTTCTCCGCTCCCGCGCGCCGGACAACGTCCTCCGCTACAGCTACTATGGCGATTGGGTGGCGATTGAGAAGACGCCCGGCGCCCTGGTCTCGGATGCGTACTACTACTGGGATGTCCAAATCCTCGCGAAGACTGCGGAGCTTCTCGGAAAGTCCGCAGACGCGCAGGCGTATGCGCAGCTCGCCGAGCAAATCAAGGAAGCGTTCAACCGCGAGTTCTTCGATCCCAAGACAGGGAATTACGCCAACGGAACACAGACGGCCAACACGCTGCCCCTGTTCCTCGACCTCGTCCCCAAGGAGTCGCGGGGCGCGGTGGCCGGGCACCTGGGCGACGATATCGTTTACACGCACAACACCCACGTGACGACCGGCTTCATCGGCGTGAAGTATCTCCTGCCCTTGCTCACGCGCCTGGGACGGAGCGACTTGGCCTATGAGCTGGCCGTGCAGACCACCTACCCCAGTTGGGGGTACATGATTGAGAACGGCGCCACGACACTCTGGGAAATCTGGCAGAACAAAATTGGACCCGCTATGAACTCGCACAACCACCCGATGTTGGGCAGTCTGGGCGCGTGGTTTTACCAGGCGTTGGCAGGCATTAACGTCGAGCCGGGCGGAGCCGGTTACCAGCACATCCGCATCGAGCCGCAAATTGTGCGCGACCTCACCTGGGCCAGCGGCACCGTCAACACGATTCGGGGCACCGTCTCCTCCTCCTGGACGCATTCCTCTGGTGTTATCACTCTGGACGTCGACATCCCGGTGAACAGCGATGCCAGGGTTGTACTGCCGCGCGTGGACGCCCTGACGGAGGTGACGGTGCGGGAAGGGGATCGCGTCATCTGGGAGAATGGCCGCTTCGTCCCCAGCGTGCCCGGCATTACAGCCGCAAGAGAAGAACACGGCGCCATCACCTTCGAGGTAGGCTCGGGCCAGTACGCGTTCCGGCTCACGGGGCAGTGAAGAACCAAGTGGACAGTCGACAGTAAAAGCAAGTCTCCAAATCCGCGAAAGGAGCCCTTCGGTCGGCACTCCGGTCCGCAGTTTGACTGTGGACTGTCAACTGTCGACTGTAGACTTTTGATATGAAACTGGTCACCTATGAAGCTGGCAAGCAGCCGCGCGTCGGCGTGGTGGAAGGCGACTACGTTGTGGATGTGGAAGCCGCGTTGGCGCTCTTCGCGAAAGGGCGAATCACTAATCCGCAAATCAGGGCCGCGGCCGGCACCGTTCGAAAGTTCGGAGCTCCGCCGCGGGACATGATCGAGCTCCTCGCGCGCGGGGAGAAGTATCGAAGAGCGCTGGGGCTGATCGCGAAGAGCCTGGCCGAGGCGTTGACTTCTAACAAAGCGAGGAAAGGGCTCCTTATTCCCTTCAAGTCCGCACGGCTGCGCGCGCCCATCTTGCGGCCCAACAAGATTACCTGCGTCGGCCTCAACTACGCCGACCACGCGCGCGAACAGGGCATCGAACCGCCCTCGCAGCCGATCTACTTCTTGAAGTCGTGCAATACCATTTGTGGGGCGGGCAACTCCATCGTCATACCGCCGAACTCCTCGCAGGTGGACTATGAAGCGGAATTGGCCGTGGTGATCGGCAAGAGCGGACGCCGCATCCCCGAAGAAAAAGCCTACGACTACGTCGCCGGCTATACGATCCTGAACGACGTCAGCGCGCGCGACATGCAGTTCAGCGACCAGCAGTGGTATCGCGGCAAGAGCTGCGATACCTTTGCCCCCGCCGGGCCGTGGCTGGTCACCCCGGACGAGATTCCCGACCCGCACAACCTGCGTATTTCTCTTACTCTGAACGGCCAGACGATGCAGGACTCGAACACCGGCAACCTGATCTTCAAAGTTCCCTATCTCATCAGCTATCTTTCCCAATCACTCACCTGGGAAGTGGGCGACCTGATCTCCACCGGCACGCCCCCGGGCGTAGGCGTTTTCCGCAAGCCGCCGGTCTTCCTCAAACCCGGCGACACCGTAAGCATCACCGTCGAGCGCATCGGCACACTCACCAATCCCGTGGTCGGTCCGTAGGGGAATGATGAATTCTGAATGGTGAATTGTGGTGGGTGGTAGCCACGGCACGGTTTTGGTGCTGTGGGTTCTTTGGTTCGGCGCGCCATCACGAGCCCGCGTCATCCCGCAGAGCGGGATCATGCCGTCGCTACCCGCTGCGGGCGGCAGCGGGTTATAATCGCAGCTTGGCACGTATGACTGGGGAGGTTTCTTAATGCAACTACCTGAGTTCAAGAACGAACCCCTGAGCGACTTCAAGGGGAATCCGGAGCATCGCCGGCGAATGGAGGAGGCGCTGGAAGAAGTCCGCAGGGAATTGGGGCGGGAATATGACTTGGTTATCGGTGGGGAGAGAGTCAAAACGCAGGATAAGTTGTACGATTACAACCCAAGTTACAAAGATCAAGTGGTGGGGATCTTTTCCAAGGCCGGCGCGGAGCTGGCGGACCGGGCAATTCGCACCGCCGACGAGGCCTTCAAGACCTGGAGCCGCACGCCGGCCGAAAAACGCGCGGATCTGCTGCTGAAGGTGGGCAAGATCATCCGGGAGCGGAAGTACTACTACTCCGCCTGGATGGTTTATGAAGTGGGCAAGGCGTGGCCGGAGGCTGACGCCGACGTGGCGGAAGCTATTGACTTCACCGAGTTCTACAGCCGCGAGATGCTGCGCTTGGCGGGGCCGCAGCCCCTCAATCCGGTCCCAGGAGAAAAGAACTACTTGCGGTACATCCCCCTGGGGGTAGGCGCGGTGATCCCGCCCTGGAACTTCCCCATGGCGATTTTGGCCGGCATGACGCTCGCCTCCATCGTGGCGGGCAATACCGTCGTGCTGAAGCCGTCGAGCGATTCACCGGGCATCGCCTATAAGTTCTTCGAGGCCCTGGAGCAAGCCGGCATGCCGCCCGGCGTGGTGAACTTTCTCCCTTGCCCGGGCGGCCAGGTGGGAGACGTGCTGGTGGGCCACCCGCGGATGCGCTATGTTGCGTTCACCGGTTCAAAAGAAGTGGGCTTGCGCATTAACGAGCTGGCAGGGAAGACCGCTTCAGGACAAATCTGGATCAAGCGCGTCATCGCGGAGATGGGCGGCAAGGATTCAATCGTGGTAGACAGCGAGACGGACCTGGACGCGGTCGTCGAGGGGGTGACGGTCTCCGCATTCGGTTACCAAGGGCAGAAGTGCTCGGCGTGCTCGCGCGCCATTGTCGTGGGGCCGGTCTACGACGCCTTCCTGGATAAGCTGCAGCGGCGCGTGGAACAAATCAAGGTCGGCCCTGCCGAGAACCCCGAGAACTACATGGGGCCGGTCATCAATGCCAACGCCAAGAAATCGATCCTGGAGTATATAGAGGTCGGGAAGAAAGAAGGCCGCTTGATCACGGGCGGCGCGGAAATCCCCGGTTCGGGACACTTTATCCAGCCCACGGTGATCGCGGATGTGCCCGCCCAGGCCCGCCTTTCCCAGGAGGAGATCTTCGGCCCCGTTTTGGCGGTGATTAAGGCTAGGGACTTCGATGACGCTCTGGAGATCGCCAACAACACGGAGTATGGCCTGACGGGCGCGGTCTATACCCGGGACCGGCAGAAATTGGAGAAAGCGGCCGAAGAGTTCTTCGCCGGGAACCTCTACCTCAACCGGAAATGCACCGGGGCGCTGGTGGGCGGCCATCCGTTCGGCGGGTTCAACATGTCGGGCACGGACTCGAAAGCTGGCGGGCACGACTACCTCTTGCTGTTCACGCAGGCCAAGACCGTCAGCGAAAAGGTTCCGGCGTAGTTGCTTGGGTGCGAGGAACGGGCTGGTATCTGGGTCTGAAGCCTCAGGAGGTATTAACCCTCGATATATCACCCTCTTGCTTTGCCTCTCCGAATTCGTATAATGGTGGAAGGCCCGCAGGGTACGTTGTCTTCCTTTCCAAACGCTCGCGGGTGTGTGCAGGACAGTTGAGTCGGAAGCATGGGTGAACAGTCCAACCATGAGGAGCAAGTTGGCCCCCAGGCACGGCTGGAGGCCGAACTTCTCAAGGTCGAATCGCAAAAACGCGAGCCGTGGCTATTGATTGCTTTCGCGGCGGCGGTTCTGGCGATAGCAGCGCTGTCGTTCCTTGTTCCCACCAGCTTTTGGCATATGAACGAGTTGGAGATCAAGGTCCCGCCGCAGGTAGTCTTCCTGGTGATGATGGGATTGCTGATGGTGGCATTTTACGCGCTGCGGCGCGAAGCAGAACTGCACAAACTACGCCTGACCGGCTTGCAGCAGGCTCTCAACGCCCGCTCGGAACACGCCGCCAGCATGATCGACGCGGTGACCAATGTCTTTGCTCGCAGCTTTCTCCACGACTCGCTCCAAGGAGAAATCGCGCGCGCCGAGCGGGCCACCCGGCCCTTGTGCCTGCTGATGTGCGATTTGGACGACTTCAAGCACGTGAATGACCGCTACGGCCACCTGATGGGCGACTACGTCCTGTCGCAAGTCGCCGCGATCCTGAAATCCTGCGTGCGTGGGTCGGACTACATCGTCCGTTACGGGGGGGACGAGTTCCTGCTCGTGCTCCCGGAGACCGACGAGAAGGGCGCCGAAATCGTCCGGGCGCGGATCCATCAAAAACTGGCCGACTGGGACCGCACCAGCCACCTGCTGGATATGCCCATCTCGCTCAGCGTGGGCTTGTACTCTCACGTCCCCGGCCAGTCCGGCGAACAGGACGTGGCGGAAGCCGACGCGCGTATGTATTTGGACAAGTCTGGAAAAGGCAAGGCTGCGGTACAGGCCCCCACCCCTGCGCAAACTTAGCCCCCCTCTCTGCCGCTCTCGGATTCACTCCTCGGCGCGAACTGGCTGCTTCAGAGCCCCGCACGCGCGGCCCT
>Ga0315279_10001083_pt1 | contig 47010 bp, 34 predicted proteins | sample YL17G06_20_MG_FD_203694 | JGI IMG/M metagenome (GOLD analysis project Ga0315279, IMG submission 203694) | Sediment microbial communities from Yellowstone Lake, YNP, Wyoming, USA - YL17G06_20 | ecosystem: Environmental > Aquatic > Freshwater > Lake > Sediment | place: USA: Wyoming | collected...
CGCCGGGCTTGGCCGCTGGCAGGAAAGGCTCGGTCAAGTTCCACTGTTCATCTGTCAGATCGCTTGGATAACTCCTTCTGTCCATATATCAGTTATCGGACAAAAGGTTACTTTTCATACACTTTCTAAGAAGATTACTCTACAGGAGTTTCGGCTTGAGCATGGCCAGGTTATGAAGGGCCAAGTTGCCTATGGCACAGTACAAGAACACGTGCAAGCCCTAAAGCTATTTGAAAATTTCATAGGTGGTTCATTTCTGTTGAGTAGCATTGCGCCGCGTCATGCGGAGGCCTTTGTTGCAGACCGGCTCGCTTCGCAGGAAGTTAGCATTGCTACGGTTAATAAGTACATTCGCACTTTACGTGGAATTTTTAACCTTGCGATAGAGCCACGGGGTTATCTTGCTGAAGGGCAAAATCCTTTTACCAGAATCAAACATCGCAAGATAACCGAAAACCCGCTAAGGTATGTTAACCTTCGAGAATACCGGGCGTTGATCGATGCCGCCGAAAAAGTCTGGTGGAAGGCGTTTCTTTCTATCGCATATGGTAGTGGTTTGAGGCGTAATGAAATCCTTCACCTAACCTGGGCGGATATTGACCTTGAGCAACACCGTATCCACGTGCGGGCGAAGAAGGCATCTGCTGAAATCCTGGCATGGGAGCCCAAGAACCGTACAAATCGTGTTGTCCCGATGACAGATCAGACTATTGGCTTACTTGTCAATATGCAGGCTGATGCCCCTGAATTACATCCCTATGTCTTTGTGTCGCCGGAGCGGCTCTGCTGGATTAAACAGCGCCGCGAAGCGGGCAAGTGGAATTCCAGATCGCAAGTAGTCAACAACCTTGGACGGTTTCATGCAATCCGCCATCGTGCGAAAGTCCCGCACTGTACCGTACACGACCTTCGCAGGTCTGCTATTACAAACTGGGCTCACCGGCTGCCCATTCAGGTTGTTCAAGCACTTGCCGGCCATGCTGACATCAGAACAACAAGGAAATATTACCTGGCGGTAACGCCGGAGGACTTTAGTTGGGCAGGCCAGGTGCTCAACCACATTGTGTCTGAGACTGCACCAAACTGGCATCAAACTGACACCAGACTGACACCAAACTGACACCATTTGGCATTTTTTGGGATTTTTGCCGCAATGGCCTTTGACAGCATGGTTGCGAACTTGTTAATATATAAGGACTTAAAGATTTTCGGGGCCGTAGCTCAATTGGTTAGAGCATCGGACTGTCGATCCGAAGGTTGAGGGTTCGAGACCCTTCGGCCTCGTTCATTCAGTTAAACGCCTGGTACGTGGCTACAGGTAAAGCTTGTTTTTGCAGATGTAGTCAGCAACCGCTGGGTGCAGCATGCCGGTTACGTTACGGCCTGCCGCCAATCGGTTGCGTATTTCAGTGCTGCTTATATCAATCAGAGAGGTCGCGATAACGTTTCGTTGCAGCTTCTCAATGCGCTGGCGGCCCCAGACTGATTCGAACCTGGAGAAGTCCGGCTTGTTACAACCAGCCCGATACATCGTAGATATGTTGCACTGGTCAATTAGTTCGGTGATTCGATACCAATGCGGCAAATCTTCAATACTGTCGGCACCCAACAACCAACAAATTCCGGCTTCAGTGCCGAACTCTGTCTGGAAATGCCTGACCGTTTGCAGAGTGTAGCTCGGCGCCGGCTTCTGCAGTTCGTAATCGCTCAACTGAAAATTCTCATTGTCGGCAATCGCAAGAGCTATCATCTTGAGCCGGTCGGCGTCCCCCGCCTTAGGAAGAAAGCCCTTCAGCGGAGAACGCTTTGCCGGAACAAACATAATCTTCTCTGCGCCGATATGCTCGCACGCCTCGGCGGCAACAATGGTATGACCAAGATGAATCGGATCGAACGTCCCGCCAAACAAAGCTATTTTTCTTTCTATCATAAGATAGCTAACATGGTGACACGACGCATGTCTATTTCAAGCCCAAAGCCACAAGACCTGAACACAAGTTAAATATACTGCATCAAGCATGCTCAATCAACCATTTCTCGGTCAGGCTCAAAATTGCGGCACCGCAAACGAGGTCACCTCGTCACCTTGCAAAGCAATGATGGATGACCAAGAGGTCACGCAGAGCATCGATCGCAAAAATTTTGCTAAATATTTCTCAAGTATATAGACGATAGAAATAGAAGATAGTTAATGAGTTATGCGTAATCTGGCTGATAGTGGCTGTGACATAAAAGTAGTATGACCGCATCAGCCTAAGTGCAGAAGGATTCAATCAACCGAAAGGAGAAATATGGCAAAGAAAAAAACAAAGAAGAAACCGGCAGCCAAGAAGACCAAAAAGAAAAAGGCGACAAAAAAGAAATAGTGTGACAATAATGAAAGGTGTCTTCATATCGAAGGCACCTTTTATTTTATCCATATCCGGTGTCCTTAACAGGCACTGCCCCTGGCTAAATCAAATCTTGCAATTACCCGCCGATTGCCTATACTGATTGCTGGTTATAATGCCGGCTACTGCTGCGGTTGTCTCTAATTCGCGCAGGTCATACACAAAACGAGAGATAACGGTATGGACTATTTCAACTACAAAAGCGGTAGACTTTTTGCCGAAAGCGTAGCAGTCGAGAAGATCGCCGCCCAGGTCGGCACGCCCGTCTACATCTACAGTAAGGCTACTTTTCTGGAGCATCTGCGAAGGATTCGCCAGGCTTATAGCCAACTCGATACGACGATCTGCTTTTCCGTCAAGGCCTGCGGCAACATAAACATCCTCAAATTTATGGCTGAGCAAGGCAGCGGCTTTGATATCGTAAGCGGCGGCGAACTATATCGCGCGCTGCAGGCAGGCGGCGACCCGGCAAAAATCGTCTACGCCGGCGTCGGCAAAACCAACGCCGAAATCATCGAGGCGCTGAATGCCGGCATCGCCTATTTCAATATCGAATCAGAAGCAGAGCTTGAAAATCTTATCCACCTGGCAAAAGAAAAGGGCAAAAAGCCAAGAGCCGCTTTGCGGGTCAATCCCGATGTCGATCCAAAGACGCACAGGTACACTACCACCGGCAAAAAAGAAACCAAATTCGGCGTTGACATCGAGCGGGCACAAAAAGTTTTCGCTGATTACGGCAGAGAAAAGTCAATAAAACTCTGCGCAATTCATATACATCTTGGCTCAGCCGGCCACACTGTCGAACCTTACGTTGAGGCGATAAAAAAAGTCTTAATTTTAATTGAACGGCTCCGCGCTGATGGTTTTGCCATCGAAGCTGTGGATATTGGCGGCGGCTATGGAGCTGACTACATAACCGGCACAGCGCCGACCGCCGCTGATTACGCCGGTGCCATTGTGCCGCTGCTGAAGGGCAAGAATCTCAGACTTATTCTTGAGCCGGGCGCAAGCATCGCAGCCAACGCAGCAATCTTAGCCACGCGGGTTTTGTATCTTAAGACAAGCGGCGACAAAAAATTTGTCATTGTCGATGCGGCGATGAACGATCTGATTCGTCCGCCACTCTACGATGCGTTCCACTTTATCTGGCCTGCAAAGGTCAGCGAAGAATTTGTCCCGCGCCAGCGTGATAGAGACCTGCACTTGCCCGGCACCGAGGTTGTTGATGTAGTTGGTCCGATTTGCGAGACCGCCGATTTTTTTGCCAAGGATAGAACATTACCGCCAGTCAAACGCGGCGATTTAATTGCCATTTTTACCGCCGGGGCTTACGGCTTTAGCATGAGCAGCAACTACAACGCCCGCTGCCGCGCCGCCGAAGTCCTCGTCGATGGCAGCAATTTCTCAGTCATCCGCAAACGTGAAACGTACAACGATCTGATTTCTTTGGAAACGTAACTTCCATGCAGGCAAATTGAGTCCCTCAATCCACCGCAACCTGCCGCTATGATTCACTGCTTCTGACTTCTCTGTATGGCCTTCTCGCCCTCGGGCTTCAGCGAAAACATATCCTTCCTCGTCAAGCCGCACTCTTTGATCATCTGCAAGCAGTACTTAAACTGGCCCGCTCGCTCGTCGCGGCTGTCCGTTCCAAAGGTGAATTTAGCGCCTGTTTCTTTGGCCATCGTTATGAAGCGGGCCTTTGGGACTTTTGCCAGTTCGTTAATCTCCAAGGCAATGCCCTTCTTGACCACCACATCTATGAGCTTCTGCATCCGGGGCTGCGTCCAAAGGGCATCATATTCCTGACCGATCGCGGTGGGCAGATAAGTCGGCCACGCGAATATGTCGATGGGCTCTTGCGTGAGAATCTGCAAGTTGAAATCCATATAGCGATCCATGAAAACCTGTTTATCTGTCACAACCGTGTCCGCACGCCAGATTCGGAGCCAGCCGCCGTTCTTCTCAGGCAGAGTGAGGGCATCCATCAGGATATAGTCCAACTGGTAGAGCATTTCCTTGGACAGCGCCTTAGCCCAATCCGGATAGACCGGCTGCAGACCCCTATAGACAGGATGCTTCTTCAGCATCTCTAAGTACTGTTTCAGGGCCTTGTCATCGACTATCTTGTATCCTCGCCCCGGATGCTCCACGATCCCAAACTTGACGCCGCGCTTATTGGCCAACTCCACCGCCTTGTCGATAGTCAATGCCCCCGACAGATGAACATGGTAATCTACCAGTGGAAAATCAACCTTGGATTCCTCGGGACCTTTTTCCGCATCCGCCAAGGCATCGCCGCCAAGCCCCGCCACCACCGCTGCTCCGCACGCCGCCCCCTTAAAGAGACTTCGCCGAGAAAGCATCCTCACACACTGCCCAGAGCATTCGGTTCGCTCCGTCATGTTCGGTCCCTTTCCACGCCATAGCTTGTAAGCATAATGACATCGCAAAGATTCGGACAGTTTGCCGTCAATCGGGCCAATCATATCAAGAAGCTCATCAATATCCTGCGCGGCAATGACAGGAGACTGGAAGCGATATACGAAATACGCAATACAAGATACGAATCAAAAGTTTCGTTCGACAAAGCCGGTATCGACTTTGCTCTTGGCGAAAAGATTATGCGAGATAATGTCCAGGCAGACGGGAATCGTAGTTTTGATCGGCTCAATGACAAATTCGCCCAAAGCCCTTTTCATCGTGGCGATGGCCTCGGCCCGCGTCTTCTGATGGACAATAACCTTGGCAATCATCGAATCGTAATTCTTCGAGACCGTCCAGCCCTGACAAACGTGCGTATCGACTCGCACACCAGGCCCGCCGGGCAAAATTAACCTGTCGATGGTGCCAGGAGAAGGAGAAAAACTGTTCGCGGGGTCCTCGGCGTTGATCCGGCACTCAATAGCCACGCCTGTATGCTTGATGTTTCTCTGGCTCAAACTGATCGTTTCACCGCTGGCAATTTTTAACTGCCACTTAATCAAATCGTGGCCGGTAACCATCTCGGTAACCGGGTGCTCGACCTGAATTCGAGTATTTACCTCGATAAAGTAGAATTTCTTATCCTGGTCGAGAAGAAACTCAACCGTTGCGGCATTGACATATTTGGCTTCTCTTATGAGTCTGATCGCGGCAGTGCAAAGCTCGTCTCTGGTGCGCGCATCCAGCACAGGGCACGGCGATTCCTCGATCATCTTCTGGTATCTTCGCTGGATCGAGCAATCTCTCTCGTAAAAATGTAAAACGTTGCCCGCCTTGTCAGCTAATACCTGGACCTCCACGTGCCGGGCCTCGGGCATAAATTTTTCCAGATACACGCTACCGTCGCCGAAGGCCACCTCTGCCTCGGCGCGTGCGGCGTTGAAAGCCGAGCGGAGACTGATATCGTTGTGCACTACTCTCATGCCGCGTCCGCCGCCGCCGGCAGCAGCTTTAATAATCAGGGGATATCCGATCTTGTTTGCCAGTTTTAGCGCCTCGGACTCATCTGCGATCACGCCCTCCGAGCCCGGCACGACCGGCACATCAGCTCGCTGTGCCAGCTTTCGGGCCTGGACCTTGTCGCCCAGCAGCCGCATCGCTGCAACAGGAGGGCCGACGAATGTTATTCCGCAATCCTCACAAATCTGCGCGAAGTTTACATTCTCAGCCAAAAAACCATAGCCCGGATGGATGGCCTCTACATCGGTGATCTCGGCGGTACTTATAATGTGTGGAATGTTCAAGTAGCTTTCAGCACACTGGGCTGGACCTATGCAGACTGCTTCGTCGGCAAACTGCAAATATGGAGCATCTTTATCCGCCTCGGAATATACCGCGACTGCCTCAACGCCAAGCTCGTGACAGGCACGGATAATACGCAGCGCTATTTCACCACGGTTTGCTATCAGGATTCTGGAAAACATTCTTCGTATATCGTATGTCGTATGTCGTGTCGCGTGGTGCGTACACCGCCAAAAATTCCTTTACACAATACGCATCACGGGCTACCCACTACGAGTTAATCGGGTTTGACTCTAAACATAACCTGCCCGTACTCGACAGCCTGACCATTAGTCACCAGTATCTCGACAATCGTTCCAGCGGTATCGGCTTTTATTTCATTCATTACCTTCATGGCCTCGATGATGCAAACCACCGTTTGCGGCTCAACATGTTTGCCGATCTCCGCGTAAGGCTCCGAATCCGGGCTGGGCGTGGCATAAAAAGTCCCCACGATAGGCGACTTTATGTCCACCAGGTTCTGCTGTTCCTTGGGCGTGACAGCCGGCATCTCGATCATCGCTCGGCCGGAAGGTGGGGGTCCATACTCAGGCTGAAGCACTGCTCCTGGCGGTGTAACTGGCTGAGCAGGGCAGCGCTTGAGAAAAACCTTGTCGTCACCGTGCTTTATTTCAAGCTCAACCAGCTCGTTTTGTTCCATAATCTCAACGAGCTTCTTTATTTTGTCCAGGTCGGTATTTTCTATCTCGGCCATAAGACATAAGTATAACTGCACGAGACATCCATGCAAGTAATTTCTGAAAAGCGATGGACAGAGCATGAAGAACTGAGTCCCCGCCCCTAGTAAGGATTCAGTGGAGATGAGTTTCGGATGAGTTGGTTAATCTAAGCCCAAGCGGCAAAACCAGAACTTTTTGGGCATACACTCTGCGCAATGGAAGTTATAGGCACAAACCGGCTTGCCCGTCGCCGTACCGGCGACGGCTAAACGTCACAAGAACTTCAAGAAATCTGTGTCTGTCTGCCCTGTTGTTAGCTGCCAAGTTTTTCGTATACGCGTGTTGCTACAGTCTCTTCAACCGCACGAGTGAGATTGTCGGAACTCATGCTAACTTTGAAGCGGACCTCGCCGGCTTTAACACCTGTGACCACTACCCGCCATATGGCGTGAGCTTTTGGTGGAAGACTCTGTAGCGGTACAAAAGTCACTGTGTTACCGACTCTCGATCCGGAAGTTGCGCCTACTGCGGAAACGTACTGGAGCTTATCTTCCAGGTCACAAGTAAGGCGGATGTTGGTGTCAGCCGCTGTGCCTTCGTTCGTCGCTGTGATCACATAGGTAGTACCAGCGCCTACCTCAACCGGGTCATCAACGTCAACGACTTCCAGCCGTACCGCCGGTATCCCCGCAACGGTGGTTTCTACTGAAGCGGTCACACCCTCGGCACAGTACGCGGCAGCGGTGGCTGTGTTCATCAGCGCACCCACGTCTATCGGCGTGTACGATAGACGCATCTGTTTGGAAGCATCTGGTGCAAGGGTGCCTATCTCCCACACCACCTTCGAGCCGGAAAGTCTAGCACCGGCAGTTGCCTCTACGGAAGTTGCTCCGGACGGAATGTTGTGCTCCACGACGGTGTCTCTGGCGAGGCCATCACCTTTGTTGGTCACTACGATTTCATAGGTCACTGACCTGCCAAGGTACTGCCGTTTGGGACCGCTATTGACAATCGTCAGCTTGGGCTGGCGAACAGTAGTTACAATCGCCGCTGATTCAGACCTCAAACCCGAGGCTGACCCAGCAAGAGCCTTATTAACGAATACACCGGTCTTGGTAGCCTTTACTCGGGCGGAGAACTGCCTGGATTGACCTGCCGGCAGCGTGCCAGCGTCAAATATCAGTTCCTTCTTGCTATCGAGTGTCTCCAACCCACTAGGCAGGACATATACAATTTTGACGTTCCGGGCTATCCCGTTTCCGGTGTTAGCTACGGTATACTCCAGCGCAATTGGATCACACAGCAGGACCTCGGCCGGAGCGCTTACGGTCAATTCCAGCTTAGGCTGAACAACATCTACGTCGGCATAGGATCGGCTGAGCTGGGTAACGGTAGTACAATGCCTAAGTGCCTCTCTGTCGGTAGCCGTGCCCGTGACATCTATTTGCTTGCTGGCTTTTGGCGCAAGCGAATCCACGGTCCACATCAGCTTGTTGCCTTCTTTCCTTGCTGTCGGATAAGCGCTGGCAAATCTAAAATTAATTGGAAGGTCTTCGTTTATGACGACATCGTTCAGTGCCAAATGCGTCAGATTGGTGACCTTGATAGAGTAAGTAAACTGGTTGTCTATCTGGACTTCCCTTGGCATGATTTTGTCCACTTGAATGATGGCGTAGTCTGCTGACGGATAGACCATCGAGACCACGTGTGCCCCTGACTCACCCATCGCTACCAGCTCTGACTCGAGGCCCACAGGCGCCAATTCCACCGGGGCCACCGCTATCCGCCCCAGGTCCCTGTGCCAGAGAAAAGTCTGTGGCGTCTTAGCTACGACCGCTTGCGACCTCGCCGCTCCAGTCTGACCCTGGCCGTTATAGCAGCCAGGCAGGGCAATCACCATTATTAGGAATAAGGTAGTCAATAGCCTTTTCATCGCACCTCTCCTTTCGTATATTGAAACTGATTCAGAACAGACGAACCTATCTCTACTGCAGACCCATAGCAACACTATGGCTGCTCACACCGCTCAAAAGTCATAATTTTAGTTACTTATTTATACCATATTTCCCATATCCCCGTCAATACTAATATTCAGATAAGTTGGGAAATTCTTGCCCAAAACCAGCATAACAGATGCATTGGAACCGTACTCGAAAAACGCCAGGCTAATCGTCCGATAAAATCTGGCCTACTGCACTTGTCTGTTGGGTCGCTGAGAAAGAATGGTCGCGATTGAATTGAATTGCGTGGAGCATTTATAACAGGCGTGTGGCAGCCACGTAGTCTGGCAGCAGCTAAAGTATTTCCAAACCCAGCATTGTAATATCATCTATTTCGGACGGAGCCAGTTCTTGGGTTTGGATAAGCGTATTGAACTGGTCCATCATTTCAACGACTGTCAGGTCTTTGACCCTGCAGAACTCTTCCGTGAAATGAAAGCCCGCCACGCCGTCGAAGCCGCCGATCAGGGGTTCCGCTCCATCGGAGTACAGCAATAGTTTATCTCCGCGCTCGAGCTGGACGGTGTCCTGAACATACTCAGCCTGCTCAAAGACTCCGAGCAGAGAACCTCGTATCTCCAGTTGCCGGGGCTGTTGGTTGGGCCTCATGAGGATCGGATAAGGGTGCCCAGCACGGGCGTAGGTCAATTGAAGGGTCTTTGTATTCAGCAGGCAGTAGCAACTCGTGGCGAACTGGTAGCCGGACAGTTTCTGCCCAGCCATGCGCAAGTTGAGATTCTTCATAACCTCTGCAGGCGAGAATATCCGGTAATCATTCCCAAGCGTCTCGCGCATAACCAGAGCCTGTTTTACAAAGATAGTCAAAAGTGCTGCCGGCATTGCGTGACCTACTGCGTCTGCTATGTAGAAACCGATGTGCTGCTCATCGAGTCGGCAAATATCGTAAATATCGCCGGAGACCCACTCTGCGGGAAGGAAAATTGTGGCCCACTGGACTTCATCGCAATTCGGCAGTTGAGCAGGCAAGAAGTCCCGCTGTACCAGTCCGGCCATGCGAAGCTGCTCGGCCAGACTATCGACCAACGCTCCGGTCATTTGAAGCTGCTCTCCAAGTTTGCTTTGATGGATTCTCTTGATCGTACTTGCTGGAACTGCAGGCTTCACCCTCAGACCAGAGTTTCCGGAGCCTTTCTTACGATATGCCAGATTGAGGCTGATTCTAACCCACAGGTCGTCGATAGAAACGGACTGCACTGTACCTGCCATTGAGAAGCTGCTCCTTGCGGGCGATAAAGAAAAGCTCTTTATGGGAATTTCTATGCGATTGGTCAGCAAAATTACGCCTATGTTCTCCATCTCCAGCGACTCAATTATCCGAGCTAGGTTTTGCTGCTGGGTCATATCCGGGTCCTCGGCATCGATGATCACGGTTCCGATCAAGTCCAGCCGGTCGCGTACATCAGCAAATTTGTCTATCGGCAGAACCGTAACAGAAAGCCCCTTCTGCTTCAAGAGACGTTTAATCTCTGCAGGCACCTGACCTCTATTGGTAAGGTACAGAACATCGGTGAAGCTTCTTGGCACCTCAATAGTATGTAATGCGTCTGCTTTCGCCATTTCATTTGCCTTTTTCGTGCATTATAGGACCACAGCCAGATGCCCATTCTGCAGATGTCCGTATGCTAATTTCGGCTTGTCGGCGGGGGTACTTTGCCGTTTTTTGTTTTTTCTGCTGTAAAGGGTAAGTTCAGACGTATATGGGCGGCAGACTAATAGAAAGATGCAGAACCCAAGAACTATCTTCAGCCAGCAAAAATCGCTGAGCCAATGCGGAGAATCGTTGCCCCTTCCTCAACGGCAATTTCGTAGTCTGAGCTCATACCCATGCTTAGCTCAGTGAATTGAGGACCGACTATTTTTTCACCACGCATCTCAATAAATAGCTCTCGTGCTCTGACAAAACAAGTCCGAACGACATCCTTATTCAGGGTCAATGGCGCCATCGTCATAAGTCCGACAAGTTGGAGATTCGGCAGGGTTTCCATCTGCTCTGCCAGGTGTGTTGCCGCCCCTACAGGAACACCATATTTTTGCAGCTCACTGGAAGTGTTGATCTGTAAGAGTACTTTGGGCCGCAGATTCAGCCGCGACCCTGCGGCATTTATCTCTTCAGCCAGTCGAAGTGTATCAACTGAATGTATTAGGCAAGTTATGGGTAAGACCTGGCGCACTTTGTTGCGCTGCAAGTGGCCGATCATGTGCCAGTGGACCTTTGCCGCCGATTTAGAGCTGCTATCGTGCCTTTCAAGAAACTCGGCCAATTCAGCAGAAATTCTCTTCAGTTGCTGAACTCGGTTTTCGCCGAGGTCCGTAAAACCCAGTTGAATAACCTCCTTTACCGCGTCAAACGTGGCGGACTTAGTTACTACTACGAGCTTTATCTCTTTGGCGTCTCTGCTGATACGGGCACAGGCCGACTCAATTGTGTCCTGTACACGTTTTATTCTTTCTGAGATCGCGATCATGAAATGAAACTAAACAATAACGCCAAGCACAAACCACCTAAAACTGAGACGCTTTCAAAAACCATAAGTGAGTGTATGGAAGTTTCAGCCGGCACACAAGAAATTAAGCAAAAATTTTGCCGTATTTCTTGACTTGCAGGCCATTGAGGGACACAAGTACAATGGTCGCCCCCCACGCTCGGGCAATCTGCGTGCTGGAATACGCCCAAAAAGCAATTTTTTACTTGCATTTGGCAGGCGTCGTCTGTATACTATTTTGTTAGTATGGGTAGGATAGAGAAAGTCCCGAAAAACTTCTTGCTTTTCTAAATTTTGTTTGACAAGTTTTTGCCGAAGGATTATTCCTTCGGGCTATTGTTGAAACTGCCGATGTAAAGTTGTCGGCAAGAATTCGTGAACCTCGGCGAGGCAGTGTGGTCCACCGGTCTCCCCCCCAGCCGGTACCACCACCTCGCCATTTTTATTGGCCCTGGGCGGCGAAGAAGTCTCTACGGCAAGAGCCTTTATGGGCACGAATAAGATTGGGCATAGACCTGCCGGCGGGCTGTTCTCAAGCAGTCTCGGTCTGCGGCTTGAAATGTTCCTTCAGGATGACGAATAGCGATACCGAGGCAAGTCCAAGGCCGGCTCCGTAAACGAATGTGGCTGAAGGGCCGATTTTTTCCCACAGAAATCCAGCTATTAGTCCTGCCGGCAGTGCCATCAGACCTGTTGCAGTGTGGAATGTGCCCAGAGCGGTTGCTTTAAGGTGCGCTTTGGCCAGGTCGGAGACGTAGGCCCGTTGATTGCCGTCGATGGCGGCATACATTACTCCGTAAAGGGCGAACAGAACTACAAAAGCAGCGAGCGAATTGAAGATCGCAAAGCCGGCAGCGGTTAGACTGAACATCAGATAGCCGAAAATGATGACCTTTTCTCTCCCGATTCTGTCTGAGACACCGCCGAGCGGCACTGCCAGAGCGCTGTAGAATATGTTGAACAGCACATACAGCAAAATTGGGGCGGCGACCGACAATCTGCCGGGCAGAATCTGCTGGGCGCGGATGATAAAGAACATGTAGCTGAAGTTGCCCAGAGCGAAGATGCTCGAAATCAATATGAATAGCCGAAGCGAACGCGGCAGATTCTTTATGCCGAGTTTCAGGGTTATGTTCTGCGGCTGAGCGGGACTTTCCTTGACAAACCGCAAAGGCGCCAGCGCGGCAAAGCCGATTACCCCGGCAACGAGTATGATGAATTTGAAATCCAGCTTGATGAACCAGTACAGAGAAAATGCCACGACCGCGCCAAGGATGGCGCCGACAGTCTCAAGGGCTCTGTGAATTCCGAAGCCTTTGCCTCTGGCGGCGGGCATTGAATCGGCAATGATTGCGTCCCTCGCGGCGGTTCGGATACCTTTGCCGAGCCTTTCCAGCGAGGCAAAGGCAACCGCGCTGGGCCACGTACGTGAAAATGCCAGCAACAGCTTGAAGAAATTGGAGATGCCATATCCGCAGTAGACGAAAATTTTGCGTTTTCCTGTCTTGTCGGACCAGTAGCCGGACAAAACCTTCAGTATGCTTGAGATGCTCTCTCGCAGGCCGCCTACAAGACCGATGACCTCGCCGCTGCCGCCGAGCGATGCAAGGAACATCGGCAGGATGGGCATTATCATTTCGCTGCTGAGGTCGTTGAGAAAACTGACGATGCTCAGCAGGATAACATTGGGGGCGATGCTTTTGCTGGATTTGTTCTCCATAACTGGCTGCCAATCCGCCAATGGCGCAACAGATTTTTTCGAGTACTTACTCTCCTCGTACTTGCACAATTATCCTCCGGCTGCGTGGCCCATCGAATTCACAAAAGAAAATGCCCTGCCAGGTTCCAAGGTCCAGTGTCCCGCCCTTTATCAAGATTTGTTTGCTACAGCCGATCAGCACGCTTTTACAGTGGGCGTCGGAATTGCCTTCGCCGTGTCGATAGCCTGCCCGATGTCGCGGCACTAATTCATCGAGGGTCAAAAGTATATCGTGAGCAACAGAAGGGTCAGCATTTTCATTTATAGTGATCGCGGCGGTCGTGTGGGGACAATACACTATCACATCGCCATTAGAAATGCCCGATTGCTCTACAATCGAACTGACCTGGCTTGTAACATCAATCATCTGACTACGGCTTTTCGTACTTATGTTCAAGTCTTTTCGGACAATTCTCACCGTCACTGCCCTCTTACATCCGCTCGATAACCTCAATACCCAGAAGATTGCTTAGACCATGTTCGATAGTTCGGGCAGTCAAGCGACATAATAGAAGCCTGGTCGGTCTTCTATCCGGCCCGGCATCGAGGACAGGACAATTTGTATAAAAAGAGCTGAACTTCTGGGCCAGCTCATACAGATACGCCGTCAGATAATTCGGCCTGTAATCAGCCGCTGCCGCGCCAATTGCCTCGCCATATCGAATCAGGTGTTTGGCCAAATCTATTTCATCCGGCTCAGTCAGATGGACGCTTTCTAACTCAGTAATTTCGTCTTCGACATTTATCCCTCGTTCCTGTGCCTTTCGCTCGATTGATTTTATGCGGGCGTATGCGTACTGCATATAGGGAGCGGTATTACCATCCATCGCCAACATCTTATCGAAGCTGAAGACATAATCGCTGGTGCGGTTGTTGCAGAAATCAGCGTACTTCACCGCTCCGATTCCGACAGCCTTTGCGATTTTCTCTTTCTGCTCAGCGAGCAGGTCCGGATTTTTTTCTTCGACGATTTTCCTGGCCCGTTCCACCGCTTCATCGAGCAGTTCTTTTAGCTTTACATTTTCGCCTTCGCGCGTTTTTAACGGCGTGCCACTTTCGCCCAAAACGCTGCCAAACGTTACGTGAACCAATTCCGTCTTCTGCCCTCCGTCTTCTGTCCTCTGTCTTCTGTCTTCTGTCTCCTGTCTTCTGTCTTCTGTCTTCTGTCTCCTGTCTCCTGTTCCCTCGACTGCGCTCGGGACAGGCTTCTGTTTTATATCCCAGCCCGCCATCCTCGCGGTGGCAAACAGCATCTCGAAGTGCAGCCTCTGCCGGGCATCGGTAACATAAACAATCCTATCCGCCCTCAGTTCTTGCACCCGATAACGTAGCGCCGCCAAATCCGTCGTGGCGTAAAGATACGCCCCATCGGACTTCTGAATCATAAACGGCAGAGGCTTGCCCTCTTTGTTTTCAAAGCCCGGCGGAAAAACACATACCGCACCCTCAGACTCAACTGCCAAACCCTCTCTTTTCAACTCAGCAACAACATCCGGCAGCATATTCTTATAAAAACTCTCGCCGCGAGTATCCCTATCTCTCAACGTAACTCCAAGTTCTTTGTAAAGCCTAAGGCACTCTTCCAACGTAATGTTGCATGCAGCGTTCCAGATGATCCTTTCCCAACCATCGCCGGCTTGAAGGTGGACCGTGTTTCGACGGACTGCTTCAGCCACCTCGGGATCTTTTTCTACTAACTCGGTCGTTTCCCTATAATATGTCTCCAGTTGTTGGAGGCTGAGAGTGTTCTTGTCGGGCAACCAAACGACATCTCGTTTAGCATCTTTCGGCCACGGTGCTTTCTCGTCCAAGGCGTATATCACCATACCCATTTGCAAGCCCCAGTCGCCGATGTGGTTCTGGCGGATGACTGTGTGGCCCTGGAATTCGAGTAACCGGCAGATACAGTCGCCAATAATCGTGCTACGCAAGTGGCCAACGTGCATCTCTTTGGCGATATTCGGACTTGAAAAATCAACAACGATGATCTTGGGCTGAAGTGTTTGATCTATGCCAAGATTTACAGGGTCCTTCCCAACTTGCAGTAGTCTTTCTGCGATGAAATCTGGTTTCAATCGCAGGTTTATAAAACCCGGCCCGGCTATTTCCAGCTTTTCGCAGATGTCACTTAATAGCAGTTCTAGGTTCGGTGTTCGGTGATCAGTGTTGAGTTTATTTACGACTTCCTCGGCTAACTTTCGCGGATTTGTCTTCAGTTGTTTGGCAAGAGCCATTACGCCGTTAGCCTGATAATCGCCGAATTTTGGGTCGGTGGCAGGGCGGACTATAGCCGGGGCGTCTCTTGAGCCGGTGACAGCAGCCATCGCAGCGGAGATTCTTTCCTCAAGTATGTCAATAACAGGCTTCATCGTCCTATCATTTTAGCCGCAGAGAATTTATCTCTTTAATTTTTTGCCACAGAGAGCACAGAGAGTTAAAAACGTTATTTCTTTCTCATTTGCTTTTTGATTTCAAGGTATTCTGCCTTGATGCTCTGATAGTTCCAGCCATAAACGATACGCGTTGCAGCGATAATATTGAAGAGGCAACTCATACAGTATATTTTAAGCTCACCAGTATTGAACTCACCAAGGTCGCCGAAAAAGGTCCTCGCGTTTCCTTCTTGCTTCGCAAGCTTCGAGAACAAGGTAAAGTCAGGATGTACTGCCAGGTTAAACGGACTATATAACAGCGGATAGAGGTCGTTTTTCCAGCTTAGTAATTTCCCTCCATCGCCTGCACTCGTTAACGCAAGGTCTTCAAGGGAGTTGTATAAGTCTCCCGCAAATTTGTAAGGAATCCTCCCTATTTCAGTTTCAAGATATGTAATTGCCTTTTCAATGCTACTTCTTTCCTTCTCGTCCGCTGAGGGGAGCAGTTTTTGTAGATTTCGCTTTTCTTGTTTGTAAGATTCTTTTAACCAGCGTGCAACCCTCATATTGACATCTTCATCTTGCTTATTCGGGAATAGACACCAGATGAACCGAAAAGTCAATTCGGCAAGAACGCGTATAAGAGCCATTGCGGGAAGTTTCTTGTCGGTGTTCAGTAACAACAATGTTGCATGACAATAATTATGCGCTATTGGTATAACGGCCGAGCATAAGTCGTAAGCAGGTTCATCGGATTTGCTCTCAGCATTCATTTTAGCAACGGTTTCGCTAAACCACTTGTTTATCGTTTCGTCAATTACCATTTTTAGCTTATTTCTCTCTGTGTTCTCGGTGCTCTCTGTGGCTAAACAAAATGGTTTCTCTCTGTGCTCTCTGTGCTCTCTGTGGCTAAAAATATTAGGTTTCAGACTTCTCTGTGTCCTCTGTGGACACTTTTTGTCTTTTAATAGGCAATCGTTTGGCGTCGCCCCAGAGCAATTCCAGATCATAGTAATCCCGATACTCGCTATCGAAAATGTGCACCACAACGTCGATAAAGTCCAGCAGAATCCAGCGGCCCTGCTCATAACCGGCCCGGCCAAACCGCATCAGTTGCCGCTCTCGAGCAGCTTGGCTAATTTCGTCGGCGACGGTGCGCATCTGGCGGTCGCTTGTGCCGGTAGCGATGACAAAATAATCGGTGGCAGGCGATATGCCCCTTAAATCCATAACCACGATATTGCTGCAATGTCGCTCGTCCGCGATTTTGGCTGCGACCAGGGCGAACGCCCGTGCCTGAGTTTGTCTTTTCTTTGCCAAATCACATCCTCATTCGGTCCAAACAAAAAAGGGCGGCCACTTAGACCACCCTGATACATTACCTTTATTAGCCGGTCACGTCAACCAAGACACTTATCGGCAAAGGTCTCACGGAACGCCCAGCAGACTGCTACTTTATCATTTGCCGCTCAGGCCAAGCCAGCTACTAATAACAGGGGCGAATCTTACGACGACGCCAGAAAAGACCACGCTGACCATACACATTAGCTTAATCAGGATGTTCAAGCCCGGACCGGAGGTATCCTTGAACGGGTCGCCAACGGTGTCGCCAATGACAGCAGCCTTGTGGGCGGGCGAACCTTTGCCGCCATGAGCGCCCCTTTCGATGTACTTTTTGGCGTTGTCCCAGGCGCCGCCGGCGTTGTTCAGAGATACGGCTACGACAAACCCTCCGGCGGTACTACCTGCCAGCAGGCCCATCACGCCTTCCACGCCCAAAAGTAAGCCCATTGCAACCGGCACGACGATGGCCATCATCGCCGGCAGTATCATTTCTCGCTGTGCTCCTGCGGTGGAAATCGCCACGCAGCGCGCATAATCGGGCTTTTCCTTGCCCTGCATAATGCCGGGCTTTTCCTTGAACTGCCGGCGCACCTCGTTGACCATCCTTCCCGCGGCCCGGCCAACAGCCTTCATCGCCAGCGCCGCAAAAACGAAAGCCATCATGCACCCGATAAACAACCCTACGATGAGCTTGGGATTCATAATGTTCAGGGCGTATGCATTGACGAAATCTGTAAAAGATGCAGCCTTTACATTCACCAATGTGGGTACTGCCTCGGAGGCAGCCACAGCCTTAGCCTTCAACGCCTCGAAACTCGCCTGCACCGTGTTGGTAAGCTCTCCGCCGTAAAAGACGGTACTAGCGACCTGATAGATACCGTCTGCGGATTGGTTGGCAAGCCTGGCAATCCAGATACGGACCTCTTCGATATATGCCGCCAGAAGCGCCAAAGCAGTCAATGCAGCCGAACCTATCGCAAAACCTTTGCCGGTAGCCGCTGTAGTATTACCGAGCGAGTCCAGGGCGTCGGTCCTTTTGCGGATTTCCGCCCCAAGATGGCTCATTTCAGCGTTGCCGCCGGCGTTGTCCGCGATAGGCCCATAAGCATCGGTTGCCAGTGTTATTCCCAACGTTGCCAGCATACCGACGGCTGCAAAGCCGATGCCGTACAGCCCCATTGCCATATTTGTAAAGCCGCCGGCCAGACCATAGGCGAACAGAATCGCGGCGGAAATCGTGATGACAGGCAAACCCGAAGAGATCATTCCCGTTGCAAAACCGTCAATGACTACCGTTGCAGCGCCCATCGGGGCTTGATCGGCGATGCCTCTAGTCGGTGGATATGTGTCGGATGTGTAATACTCCGTAAATAGGCCAATCAACACGCCCCCGATAAGACCGGAGACCACCGACCCGAATACACCCCAGGTGATCCAGCCCATCTGCACCAGCACCATAACCGCAATCAGGATCATCGCGGGACTACTTAGCGTACCCAACCGCAAGGCCCGCAAGAGATTTCTTTGCGAAGCGTCCTCTTTACAGCGAACAAAGAAGATGCCCAGTATCGAAAGCAATGTGCCGATGCCCGCGACGATCATCGGCGAAAGCACGGCTTTGAGCGGGTCCATCCCATATTGTGCCAGAACACTCATCGGTAGTGCCGCGCCCAGCGCAGCGGTCGCCAGAATCGAGCCGCAATAGCTTTCATAAAGGTCTGCGCCCATTCCCGCGACGTCGCCTACGTTATCGCCGACGTTGTCGGCGATTGTAGCCGGGTTGCGCGGGTCATCTTCTGGAATGCCGGCCTCAACCTTGCCGACCAGGTCCGCTCCGACATCCGCCGACTTGGTGAAGATGCCGCCGCCCACGCGGGCAAAGAGCGCCTGAGTTGAAGCTCCCATCCCGAATGTAATCATAGTAGTGGTGATTTCAGCCAGTTTGGTTTCAGGATTCATTCCGGCCTGCACCAGCGTTACGCCGAAAAGTCTCAAACCATTTGCCATGTGCTCAGCGGTATAAATTAGCTTGTCAAGGATCAGGTACCATATAGATATGTCCAGCAAGGCAAAGCCCACTACAACCAACCCCATAACAGAGCCGGACCGGAACGCCACCTGCAAGGCTCTATTGAGGCTAATCGTTGCCCCCTGTGCGGTTCTGCTGGAGGCATTAGTTGCGGTTTTCATTCCAAGGAAACCGCACAGACCGCTAAAGAATCCGCCTGTCAAAAAGGCGACCGGCACAAATGGATTTTGGATGCCATAGTACGCCAGGACAGCGAAAATAAGGCTTAGCCCCACAAATATAAGCGCCACCACGCTGTACTGTCTGAAAAGGTATGCGTAGGCGCCCTCACGCACATACGAGGCTATTTCCTCCATAGTCTGGTTGCCTTTGGGCGAGGCCATCATCTGCCTGTAAAAGATGTAGGCGAAAACCAGCGCAGCAACCGAAGAAATTGGTGCTATCCACCATAATGATGTGATGGCTACGTCAGCAGCTTCAGACCCTTCACCTGCTACTGCCGTCCCACAGAAACCAAACATTGGCACCAAAACTCCCACCAGACTTCTAATGGTCTTCACGTTTTCTGCTCCTTTGGAACTTAACTCTGGTTACAACAGGTTTAAGTAAAATAAAGTCTTATAGTTTAGCGAAACGCACAACCCCTGCAACTATTTTCTTGGCAAAAATCAAAAGAAGAAAGTAGCTACCCCATTCGTGGTTAGCACCATATGTTCTACAACCACCAGACTCCGGGCTGGCAAACATTGCACCTGGAACATTAGGAAAACTGAAAACACTTATTCGCAAAACTGCAACGAAAGTGATTGACTACTCAGGAATTTTATCGTACCCTGACAACACTAATAGAAAATTATTGTGGCCGAAGTTCACGCCCGAGGCGTGAACACGGGGGAACCAGATTTCGGGGCGAATTCCGCTCAGAGCGATAGGGCACTTTCAAGCCCAAGCCCGTCAGCTAACCTCGTAGGCGTTTGAAAGGGCAATGGCCAATAAAAAACTGCCAACCCGGCAGTTTTTTTATTTCCCTTCGCCCGCCCTAAAGGGAATATATGTATTATCTGATAAAAAAGGTCCACAATACTACAGGTTTCCGGATCCTCGTAGCAGGATGTAACCCACCATCCTCGTCGCTGCCTATTTGAGGTAGTTACAAATGAAACTCGTCATCATTGAAGGATAAGCCATGAGAATTTCCGACCTCATTGATAAGAATCTGGTTAGCTCGCGTTTGAAATCTCGCACGAAGGAAGCGGTGATTTCCGAAATTGTAGAACATCTTTATAAACATAAGAAAATCAAGGATAGAAAAGAAATTCTACAGGCCTTGATTGAAAGAGAAAAAAAGGGTTCTACGGGCATCGGAAACCTTTTGGCTATTCCGCATGCCAGAATGCAAGGCCTGAAGGAAGTCATCATGTTTGTTGGTGTTTCAAAGCGAGGCATAGATTTTGCATCGCTTGATGGTAGACCCGTCTGCGTAATCGTACTTTTCCTTACGCCTCTTACCGAAAGCGAAACACATCTTAAAATCCTTTCGAAGCTTGCCTCGACATTCGGCGACAGGGTTTTTATGAGCAAGCTGGTTAATGCGCGCACGGATGAAGAGTTGTACAAAGTTTTGAAGCAAGGCGATGCCGAAAAAGAAGGCTTTTTTGCCCTATCAAAAGAAGAAATTTATCTCGAGCTTGGGACGAGCGACAATGGTCTGGAAGAAGCCGAGGCCCGAAATAAACTCAAAGACTTCGGGCCAAACAGGATAAGAAAAATCCGGAAAAAGTCGCTCATCATGCGCTTTATCTACAATTTTACCAATCTTCTGGCAATTTTAATGTGGATTGGAAGTGGTCTTTCTTTCTGGGCCCAGATGCCGGAGGCCGGATGGGCATGTATAGTAGTAATTGTCGTTAACGCTATTTTTAGTTTCTGGCAGGAGTTCAAGGCCGAAAAGGCAATTGACGCGTTAAGGGAATTAATTCCTTCTTACACGCGGGTAATCAGGTCTGGCACGGAGAAAAAAGTCTTTTCATCTGACATCGTTCCCGGCGACATAATCATTGTTGAAGAAGGAGACCATATCCCGGCCGACGCAAGACTGATTGAGGCTCAGGAATTACGCATAAATAATAGTGCATTTTCAGGCGAATCGAAACTTTCACATAAAATGTCTGAAGGCTTTTCCGACAGAGGGGCTTTTCTATGGCTGGAAATACCGAACCTGATTTTTGCCGGAACAAGCGTCGCGGCAGGGGTAGGAAAAGCCGTCGTTATCGCCACTGGAATGGGAACAGAAATCGGCAGAATTGCTTACCTGACCCAGATAGTCAAAACAGAATTAAGCCCATTACAAAAGGAGGTAAATCGGCTTAGCAAATTGATTGCTGCTATAGCAGTTGTTATGGGTCTTGTTTTCTTTTTCGTGGGTTTGGCGTTCACCAAAATGACCCTGCTTGTTTCAGCCATGTTTGCTATAGGTATTGTTTTAGCTAATGTCCCTCAGGGGCTTATGCCTACGCTTACACTTGCGCTTGCTATGGCCGTTCAGAGAATGGCAAAACGCAACGCGTTAATTAAGAAATTGTCCTCGGTCGAAACGCTCGGGTGCACGAGCGTCATCTGCACGGATAAGACAGGGACAATTACCACCAATCAGATGAGCGTCAAAAAAATATGGCTCAATGACAAGGTAATTGAAGTGACCGGCAGCGGTTATGAACCGGTTGGATCGTTTTTACTTGGGGGTAAAACCGAAACCGCCGAAGCATTTGACGAGGATGGTCTGGAGCTTTTGACACGCACCGGGACTTTATGCAGCACAGCCAAGCTTGTCCCGCCCTCCAAAGAACAGAACTACTGGAATATAATTGGCGATCCGACCGAAGGGGCTTTGCTGGTGCTGGCAAAAAAAGCAGGATTTGATTACGAACAACAACGGACGGACTGCCATGTGCAAAAACGTTTCCCCTTCGAATCGGTCCGCAAGAGAATGAGCTCGGTAAATAGGCTCCCCGGTGGCTGCCTCTGTGCGTTTGTCAAAGGCGCACCCAGAGAGCTTCTGGAAATTTGCGATAAAATTGTTCTGGGGAAAAACACTGTTGACTTAACACCCGCCAAAAGAGCACAGATTAATGCGCAGATAGATAATTTCGCCAAAGAGGGCCTGCGCATTCTTGGGTTTACATATCGAAACATCAGCGAGGCGGCGGTTTCCAATGCCACGGCGCAAAGTGTCGAAAGCAACCTTATATTTATCGGGGTGACAGCAATGTACGACCCGCCTCGGCAGGGAGTTAAAGAGGCCGTCGCGGTTTGCAAAAAGGCAGGCATCCGCGTCGTTATGATTACCGGCGACTACCAGATAACCGCTTTGTCGATAGCGAAACAGGTTGGCATCATTTCCTCAGATGACGTCGAGATAATTACAGGCACGGAGCTTTCGGCTTTAACCGACGAGCAATTGAAAACCAAACTTTTTGAAAAAGAGGTTATTTTCGCAAGAGTAAATCCTGAGCATAAATTGCGAGTGGTAAATGCCTTTAAAGGTTTAGGGAATATCGTTGCTGTTACCGGCGATGGCGTTAACGATGCTCCCGCCCTCAAACGCGCCGACATAGGTATTGCTATGGGACTTCGCGGCACAGACGTGGCAAAGGAATCAGCGGAAATGATTCTTATAGATGACAGTTTCGCCAGCATCGTTTCCGCAATTGAGGAAGGACGTGCCGTATTTGAAAACATCAAGAAATTCATCACTTATATTTTTGCACACCTTGTTCCCGAGGCAGTGCCGTATATTCTTTACGTCATATTCAAAATTCCGGTTCCGATTACCGTCATGCAGATTCTGGGAATTGACCTCGGCACAGAGATATTGCCGGCTCTTGCCCTCGGAATCGAAAGACCCGAGCCGCACATTATGGAGCTGCCGCCTCGTCCGAGGAGCAAAGGCATCATCGATAGAATCGTCTTGTTCAGGGGATACATTTTCCTGGGTCTGCTTAATTCCGCTGCGGTCTTGGGCGCTTACTTTTGGGTCCTTTATAATGGCGGCTGGAGGTCGGGAACACAATTGGAGCCGAGCGACACGGTCTTCGAAAATCCCCTGCATCTAAAAGCAATTACTATGGTTTTTGCCGGCATTGTGGTGATGCAGATTGCCAATGTCTTTGCCTGCCGCAGCGAGAAATATTCGACTTTCAAAATAGGGTTTTTTAACAACAAGCTCATTATCTGGGGCATAATTTTCGAACTGATCTTCATTTCGCTTCTTGTTTACGCCCCATTTTTCCAGAAGATATTCCAAACTATCGGCATCAACTGGAAGGACTGGACAATACTTGTCGTCTTTATGATAATTATCTTCTTCCTTGAAGAATTGCGAAAAAAAATCTGGAAAACCGCTTCCCCTCGCTCATTACCCAAAACCTGATAATCCCTGCGTAAAGAGGCCAGAACGATTGGGCGGATATACAAAAATCAAGGCCAGATTATGAAGGTGACTGTCATGCGTCAGTATTTTATGTGTGATATTCTGCGTTGATCCGGACGTAACCGGCACTTAAATCGCAGCCGTAGCAGAAATCGCTCGCGGAACCCGCTCCCAAATCAACGGTTATCGTGTGCTCAGTCTGCAAAACAACCTTGCTGGCGTTTGTCCTGTCAAAAGGAACCGCTGTGCCATTTCTAAAAACGGTAATGGCATCGAGCTTGCAGGATAGCTTATTGACGTTCAGTCTCACGCCCGCCGAACCTGCGGCGCAGATAATTCTGCCCCAATTAGGGTCGCCGCCGTGCACCGCGCATTTTACCAGCGGAAAGTTGGCTATCGCCCTTGCAGCCTTCGCGGCGTCGGCCTTTGTAGAAGCCCCTTTGACAACCACCTTGAACATCCGCGTCGCCCCTTCGGCATCCAGCGCCATCTGCCGGGCTAAATCGTCGCACAAATCCGCCAGCGCCACGGCAAACTTCTTATAGCGCGGGCATTGGCTTACTATTGGCCGATTGCCGGCTAATCCCGAGGCAAGAATTATCGCCGTATCGTTTGTGCTCTGATGCCCGTCAACCGTCAGCTTGTTCAACGAGTTGGCGATAGCATATTTCAGTGCCTTAGCCAGTAAAGGCTTGGTGATCGCAGCATCGGTCGTGATAAAGCAGAGTGTCGTAGCCATATTCGGCGCAATCATCCCTGCTCCCTTGGTAGTGCCTGCTATCGTAATAATGGGATTTTCAATTTTCGATTTACGATTTTCAATTTTCAATTGGCAATCGGCAATCGTAAATCTCCTGACACCTTGCTTTGGCCTGGTATCTGTTGTCATTATCGCCTTTGCAAAATCCAAGCCTGCTTGTGCGGCATCTGAAAGTTTCGCCGCGGCCTTAACAATGCCGGCTTTTATTTTTTCCATCGGCAGTTGATGCCCGATGATGCCGGTCGAAGCAACAAGAACATTTCTCGGTGCGTAGTGCGTGGGGCGTCGTCCGTCCGCCTTGTCATTGCGAGCGAAGCGAGGCAATCTCATATCCCGAGCCTGGTTCAACGAACTTGCTGTTCCGGCACACATTGCGATCGCGTCGTTTATCCCCCTTTTGCCCGTGCAGGCATTTGCGTTGCCTGAATTGACGACGACGGCATATATTTCTCGGCTTTTTATGTGCTTTTTGCTAACGTCTACCGCCGCCGAGACAATTCTATTTGTCGTGAATACCCCCGCCGCGGTCGCTCCGCCCGGGCAGACAAGGAGTGCCAAATCGAGTTTGCCGGATTCCTTGATCCCGCAATGTACTCCTGCGGCGAGAAAGCCGTTTGGTGCGGTGATAGCATTACTAGTCATATTACTCTCGACAAGAAGTAGGTGATTGATGGATTCGTCCTCACAAGCGCTCTCCAATTTCGCAGGATGACCTTTTAGCCTTTGCCGGCTCTAAACCGTTTTCAGCAGCCGATTGAACCTCTCAACTATCCCCTTTCTTATCAACAGCCCTTCTTGCACGAAGTTACCATGTTTATTGCTTTAGCGATCCGCAAATCGACTTCAAAACCGTCCCAGATATTCTCGTGACTGATTGCACCCAACGCAACGGCCTCCCTGTGTAGTGCCTCATATATGGCCAGAGCCTCTTTGTAGGAAAGTTCTTCTTCTGCGTCTAACTTCCGATAAAACTCGTCCAATATATCCCTGTTTTGTATCATCGCCAGCTCAAGGCCCGCTGGTCCTTCGACCTATCAGGCATTTTCTTAGCCCTCTCATAAACAGGGCAAAAATGATAGTCACAGATCGATGTCATTATAGTCGGACGTGTTTGTTTTAGCCAGGCTTTTTCGAACTGCCTTGCAATTGGTGTCTAAAGACATGTTGTATTTCTTGAGCGGGGGTCGGTAACACGTTTTGGCTGGTTGCTGCGGGCGCCGGCGATTACCATATCACGAAAGTCTGCCATCGGATCGTAAAATTTTCTGCTCAAATCAACCGTGTTGACCATCATGCCTGGGCGATTGGCTTTGAGCTGGGCAGCAATTCTGCCGTCCGGCTGGATAAAGCACGAAGGATAAGGCGAGTAATAGCCGCTCGAATTTGCCATGCTCACCCAGAAATGATTCTCTGCCGCCCGGCACTGCATCGTCTGCCGCATAATGTAGGTATGCACACTTGGGCCTTTTTGCCTGGCATTGTAAAACGATTGGAAGATGCAATTGACTTTTTGTTTGTACAGCTCGCGGTAGATTTCTGGAAACCGCAAATCAAAGCATATAAGCAGCGAGCACTTTACCTTGTTGATGGTGAAGTACACAAAGTGGTCGCCCGGCATAAGCCGGCGCAGGTCAGCTTTGGTGCAGAACCTTTTGTCGTAACGGTCGAGAATCTTGCCCATGGGGGTTATTAAATACAGGCTGTTATGCGGCTTATTCGGCGGCGTCAGTTGGTGGGTACTACCCAGAGCGACCCAAAGGTCGAGCCGGCCTGCCAGAGTGATAATCTTTTCGGTTTCTTTTCTAAGAAGTTCCCAATCGAACCCGGCGAACGATGGAAAATCGGTGCCCACATAGCCGCTCAGAGCACACTCGGGGAAATGCGCGATGTCCGCCTTGGCCTTTTTCGCTCGGCGTAAGAATTCACAGATTTGCCGGGCGTTTCGCCTGATGTCTTTTCCCACCGCAAACTGACAGATGGCAACCTTAAGTACACCGGCACGCATCGTCGTTCCTACAACAATCCCAAGTTCTCTTCAAGGCCGAAAATAATATTCATATTCTGAATTGCCTGGCCGGATGCGCCCTTTACCAGGTTGTCAATCGCTGAGAAAAGTAATATCTTCTCCTCAAAGGGCACAAAACGCCTTGTGTGAGAAATATCCATTTCTCGGCTACAAAAGCATGCCTTCCTTAATTGCCTCACTGACAATGCCGATTTGTTTTTTCTTGGCTTCAAATTCTTCAGGCGTGTAACATAACGGCTCAATCTCAATAGGCCAATGCTGCCAGAAATCGTACATCAAAGCAGAACGCTGCGAAAAAAATATGTCCCTGAAATCCTCTGAGACTAGGATAATATCATAGTCGCTGTCTTTCAAGTGCTCACCTCTGGCTCTACTGCCAAAGAATATAGCCTGTTTTATATTGTACTTTTCTCTTACTTTTTGTAAGAAATCAGCTATTCTTGCATCTGTTTCCTTGCCCATTCTACTACCATTATTTCAAGCCGAGCGTTTCTTCAAGGCCGAAAATAATATTCATATTCTGAATTGCCTGGCCGGATGCGCCCTTTACCAGGTTGTCAATCGCCGAGAAAACCACAATTCTACCTTTGACGCTGGTCGCAAAGATATGGCAGTAGTTCGTCCACGCAACATCCTTTACGTTGGGGGCGTCACTGCAAATCTGCACAAAAGGCTCCTCTGCGTAGAACTTTCTATAAAGGGCGGAAAGCTGCTCGTTGCTAATCTTCCGCTTTGGCTGGCAATATATCGACGAGAGGATTCCGCGATCAAAAGGCCCGGCGTGTGGCTGAAAAAGTATTTGAACATCGCTGCCGGCGATTTCGCTGGCGATTTGCTCCATCTCCGGCATGTGACGGTGCGTGCCAATCCCATAGGCGAAAATGTTCTCGTTCATATTGGGAAAATGAAATCTGCTTGACGGATTTTTGCCCGCGCCGGATATGCCCGTTACCGCGTTGACGATGATCGATTCCGTCTCAATGAGCCCTTCTTTCAATAAAGGCGTTAAGCCGAGCAAAGCACTCGTAGGAAAACAGCCAGGATTGGCCACCAATTTGGCGCCCTTTATCTGCTCGCGGAACAGCTCCGGCAGACCAAACACAGCCCGTGCCAGATTAGTGGTATCAGTGTGTTTAACGCCGTAGAATTTCTCGTAAATCTTTGCGTCCTTGAGCCGATAGTCTGCGCTGAAGTCGACAACTTTCAGTCCTCCGTCCAACAGTCGCGGCACAAATCCCATAGAGACCTTGTGGGGCAGGCAGCAAAGGGCGACATCGGCAAGGCCGGTAAGTTTGTCCAGGTCCAGCGGCTCAATCTGAAGATTGCATCGCCCCTTGAATTGGCCAAAAACTTCGCTTGCCGGGCCACACTCCTCCGGCAGCGCCGTCAAATAGACCAACTCTGCCTGGCTGTGAGCCAGAATCAGCCGGATTGATTCGGCACCGGTATAGCCGCTCGCACCAATAACTGCCACTCGTATCATTTTTCCCCCTTACAAAAATAGCCGCCAAGATTGTCTCTCGGCGGCTATTGTAATAATCCGGTGGTAAACCTGCAAATTAACGCTTCGAAAACTGGAATCTCTTTCTTGCGCCGGCCTGGCCCGGCTTTTTCCGCTCGACCATCCTGGGGTCGCGGGTTAGATACCCGCCGTCGCGCAGCGCCTGCGCATAGGTTTCGCAAAAGCCTTTCAGCGCTCGGGCAATTCCCAGTAGTGTCGCACCTGCTTGTCCGGTGATTCCGCCGCCCCGCACATTGACAAAGACATCGAAGGATTTTTCCGCTTCGACTGCTATTAGCGGCGCAAGCACCGCTTTTCTATCCTGCTCTCTGGGAAAGTAATCGTTGAGCTCTTTTTTATTGACCACCAGTTTGCCGGTGCCAGGTTTGATTCTGACGCGGGCCACCGAGCTTTTTCTTCTGCCGGTGCCCCACCAATAGCCGGTTTTTGCTTGCCCGGTTGGGTTCGGTAGCGGCTTTGGTTGACTTTGATTTCCCGCAGGGCGGGGTCCCTCGGCGGTCTTTTCACTCACCTTGGTATCAGGACTCTCGATCTTGGTCTCTGCCATAATTTGCTCTATCTCTCACGATCAAAATAATTCCATCTTTTCCGGTTTTTGAGCCTGCTGTTGATGTTCCGGGCCGCGATAGACCTTCAGCCTCCTAAACATTCTTCTGCCCAGCTTGTTCTTCGGTAACATCCGCCTGACTGCCAATTCTACTATTTTTTCAGGCTTTCTTTCCATCATATCAGCGAAGCTGACGAACTTATGGTGGCCAGGATACAGCGTGTAGTAGTCGTACACAGTCTGCTGAGCCTTTTTGCCCGTGACTTTTATTTTTTCAGCGTTGACTACTATTACGTAATCACCCGCATCGACGTGCGGCGTATACTTGGGGCTGTTCTTGCCAATAAGTATCGGTGCGATTTTCGCTGCCATTCTGCCCAGAATAGCACCCGCAGCATCTACCAGAACCCACTTTCTTTCAGCCTGTCCTTTTTTCGCCATATAAGTTTTCATAATGCGACTCTCTTAATCATAAGCTCAGGCATTTTAGCGGATTCTGCCGACTTGTCAAACTTTTTGGGCCACGAAATGCAAGAATTTGGATTTGGCCAACGACACCACCTATCCGGGAGACGATGCTACTGGACGTCCTGCGGCAGGTGCGATGCCGTTGCACCGTATCAGCCCTGAGCAATCGCCTTTTGGCAGCAGCGGGCAGTAGCGGTCTAAAAGTGGAGTGCAGAAGTCGGAAAATAGGGGATAGGATGAAGTTTTAGCCAGCTTTTTCGGATTTTGGGGCTGCTATCAGTAGTGAAACGAGCCTTTTTATCGGACATATTGATTTTTGAGCGAAAAATGAGGGCAAAAATGAGCGAAACCTTGCAGGAAATGAGCAGAAATGCGCGCATTTTGACCAGAAATTAACAAAAATGAGCAGGTTTTAAGCAGATTTTGTACCAGTTTTTTGCCCTTGCCCACGTGTAAATTCTCGAAAAACTTGCCGCTTGGTACGCGACATGGCCTCTCATTGCCTTCGCAAAGGCAAGACAAATCACCAGCCGCCAATTACAAGCAGCCCATTGAGTTACCGCAGTTATCGCATTTATAGCAAGTGCCGTTGCGAACCGTTATCGAGCCGCAAACGTCACAGGCAGGGGCATCATTCTGCAAACGCACAAACCTTGCTTCCAATTCTCTTGTTGCGTTCGTAAGCGAGATTTTTTGCAAGCCCGTGCCTTCTCAACAAAGGCTCCAACAGAGAAGGTTTCCCTGAACCGACAGGACCGCCGCTTGGTAAAAGCTCTACCTGGAACGTTGCATTTTTCCCGGCTCTTTGCAGATTCTCAAAAGCAAGCTTGGCATAATCCTCATTGTTATCAATTAGTACACAATCCCTTCCAAGTTCCATCGCTGCGATGCCTGTTGTGCCGCTGCCAGCAAACGGATCGACTACCAGACCGTTAGCGGGGCAAAGCAGCTTAATAAAGAAAGCAGGCAATTCGAGCGGATAAACCGCGGGATGGCCTTTGTTAACGCCGACCAACGGCAGAGTCAGAACATTGTAGGGCAGAACAGTTTTCTGGCCTACCCACCGAGATATGTTTCTGCCAAAGCCGCTTCTGTTGACAGAATTCTGCCGCGTCAGGTCATTTTCACTGAGTTTAGCCAGCCGAGTCTTGACCCACTCTCCGATGGGTTTGCGCACTGCGTCCTGGTCCATGTACGGCTTTTTGCACTTTGCCAAGTGGAAGCAATACTCCCAGCCGTCGCGCAATCTTGTTGGCCATCGGCCTGGCATAGGATTCGGTTTGTGCCAAAGATAATCATCTATACAGAACCAGCCAAGAGAAGAAAGCATTTCAATAGTATGCCAGACAAATCGATGACGGACACCGTTTACAACTTTGTCTTTTATATTTAGAACTAGACTACCTTCTTTCTTCAAGGCATTCCAGAAAGGTTCGTGAAAAGTCTGGAACCAAGCTGGAAAATCGTCCGGGTGAATACTGTCGTAGTGTTTTTTTCGGGCGTCCGCATAGGGGGGTGAGGTAACAATCAGGTCAGCACTGCCGTTAAGGCTAGCCAATGCCTTACGGCAATCTTCCAGGATTATCACACAATGCGAATAGGCATCGAATAAAACGCCGGCCATCGAATTACTTACCCTTCCCAGGTTCTAAGCAGCAAAATTCGAGAAATTTCTCAGGGGATACTCTACCATTGTCTGTCAGCAAATCAAGCTCTGCAAGGCGTTTTGTAAGCAACTCCGAACATTCCTTCCAGTCTGTAAGAGATGAGAACGCCAAATACTGCGGTACTCGCTTTATTCCTTCCATGTATATCTCTTTCGCATTCCGACCCGTTACGTATGGGAAAATGAAACCAGGTCCCCAAACCTCACAATTTACAGAATAAGGACTACCATCATTTCTACATCGTATCTTTCGATCGTCAAGCCCACAAAGTGCCCCACGTGATGGGGTGGCAATAGAAATCACACATAGATAGGGTCTGGTTAGGTTCTTTTCTTGCTTAGCTAAGGATTCAAGCCGGTTAATTACTCCGCCTATATCTTGTCCGCCAACTGTATCTTCCGACTTCTTGACTGATATGTATAGTCTCAACCCTGTTTGAAAACCAGGCGGGTTAATATCTGCCACAATGTCGCCTTCTCGGTAACCATTGAAAACATGCCAACGTTCGCGCATTAGTTCAAGAAGAAGATATTGATAAAAAATTCCAATTGTCATCCTATGACGTTGCATCTCGTGGCTCACTGCATCAAGCCCAAATAGCCTATCAACATCGCACAAGCTTACAAAGTATGGATTTATTATGGGGTCACTTCGCGTTCTGAGATGCTCTATACATAACTCAACGAGAGCTTCGGGGGAATCAGCAACAATCCGTTTTTCACCGCTCTTTTTCAGGATACAACGCTGAAATGCTCTATCCACGCACTGGTGTACCGTTTCCTTGCTCATAGGGGGAACTAGGGGTGGAAACAGTTCTGGTTTGGCCAAGAATGATTTTTCTTTTCTTGGGTAAGGTTGAAGTGTCGAACCTCGTTTGCTCTTAGCCATATTCAGCTATGCGTTACGAGCAGCCCATGGAGTTGCCACAGTTGTAGCATTTGTAGCAAGTGCCGTTGCGGACGGTGATCGAGCCGCAAACATCACAGGCAGGGGCATCATCGCCAAAATGCTCAAACTGAGCATTGAACTGCTGCAAAACCTTCGCCTCCGCTTGAAATGGCTCAGATGGATCCGCTACCGACGAGCCTACCAGCACCCCAATTCGATCAGCCGGGTCTGTGCTGACGCCTATCGAGGCAGCAGCAGTCCGATCAGGAACTGGGACTGAGTCTGCGAAATCCTGCGCTATCCGAGCGGGCGTTTCTATTTTAGCCTTTGTGCCGGCTTTTGCCTCGGCGATTTTCTTGGCCAGGTCTCTGGTCTTTTCCACCAATTCTCTGGCAGTAGTAACATTCTCGCTTTCCGCTGTGCCGGGCACAGCCCTATTGGGGATGTTTTTGTCGGCGTAGCCGGGTATGAACTGGCAGCCAAGCCAGCAGAAGATGTAGTCGATGAGGCTCTTAGCAAAAGGCATGTCCTTGTTCGAGGTCATTCCTGACGGCTCAAATCGAGCGTGGCGGAACTTGTCCACCAATGTGAACAGCGGCACACCGTATTGAAGAGCCATCGATGTGCAGGTGCCGATGACATCCATAAGGCCACCGACGGTGCTGCCCTCCTTGGCCATAGTGATAAAAAGCTCACCAGGCTGACCGTCCTCGTATAGCCCCACCGTCAGGTAGCCTTCATGTCCAGCGACGGAAAACTTGTGCGTTATGCTCTGGCGGGTGTCCGGCAGCCGACGCCTGAACGGCCGCATCGGAGCGGCAGTCTCAGCGGCAACCTTAGCCCGCGCATCCTTATGCTTCTGCGTAGAAACAGGCTGAAGCTTCTTTGACCCATCGCGATAAATCGCCACAGATTTTAGCCCGAGCTTCCAGCCTTGTATATAGGCGGCCATTATTTCTTCCGCGGTACTTTCTTTGGGCATATTGATAGTTTTGCTTATGGCCCCGGATATGAAAGGCTGGACCGCCGCCATCATCTTTAGGTGCGCCAAATAATGGATGTGCCTTTTGCCGTTTCGCGGCTTAAAGGCACAATCAAAAACCGGCAAGTGGCTGGGATTGAGCTTATCCGCCCCCTCGATAGTCTCGCTTTCATCTATGTAATCGCAGATGGCCTTGATGTCGTTAGCACCATAGCCCAGCCGCTCAAGAGCCATCGGCACGGTTCTATTGACCAGTTTTAACATTCCGCCGCCCGCCAGGAGTTTGTATTTAACAAGGGCTATATCCGGCTCAATCCCCGTTGTGTCGCAATCCATCATAAAGCCGATAGTTCCCGTTGGCGCAAGCACCGTTACCTGAGCGTTACGGAAGCCCACTTTGGAGCCGGCGTCAAAGGCATCATCCCAGGCGTCTTTTGCGGCGTCACGCAAGTATTGCGGACAGTGCGACTCCGGAATATCGCAGGCGTGCTGACGATGCATGCCTATAACCTTAAGCATCGGCTCGCGATTTTTCTCGAATTCGGCAAACGCCCCTTTCATCGAGGCTATCTCGGCGCTGGCCGCATAAGCAGTTCCGGTCATTATTGCGCTAATTGCCGAAGCCAGTGCCCTTGCCTGGTCGGAATCATAAGCAAATGCCTGACTCATAATAAGAGAGCCAAGATTGGCGTAGCCCAGGCCAATCGCGCGAAATAAATGGCTGTTGACGGTAATCGCCTTATCCGGATAGCTGCCGCTATCGACCAGAATCTCCTGGGCGACAATGAATATCCGAACCGCCTTTTTGAAGCCCGCCACGTCGAAAGAGCCATCGTCCTTGAGAAACTTTATAAGATTCAACGAAGCTAAATTGCAGGCTGAATCATCGATGAACATATATTCGCTGCACGGGTTTGAGGCGTTGATCGGCCCGGAGGCAGGACACGTATGCCAGCGGTTGATGGTGCTGTGGTACTGTATGCCCGGATCGCCGCAGATGCGTGTGCTCTCGGCGATCAGGTCCATCAGCTCTCTGGCGGAGTATTCGCCCATTTTTTGTCCGCTCGTTACCGCGTATGTGGTCCAGGCTGCGTTTTTCTCCACCGCCTGCATAAACTCATCGGTCACCCGCACGGAAAGGTTGGTGTTTTGGAACATTACGCTGCTGTACGCCTCGTTGTTATGGTCGCCGGTGTAGCCGGCCTCGATAAGCGCCCAGGCCTTTTTCTCTTCTTCCGCCTTGCAGGTGATAAACTCTTTTATGTCCGGATGCCCGACCTTGAGCGACTGCATTTTTGCGGCCCGGCGGGTTTTTCCGCCCGATTTAATCACCGCCGCTATCTGGTCGTAGACCCGCATAAAGCTCAAAGGCCCGGATGGTTTCCCGCCGCCGGAGAGTTTCTCGCGGCTGCTTCGCAGGGTAGAAAGGTCAGTGCCGGTTCCTGAGCCGTGCTTAAAAAGCATCGCCTCGCTGGCAGCCAGCCGCATTATGTCTTCCATCGAGTCCAAAACCCTCTGGATAAAACAGGCTGATGCCTGCGGGTATTCGTAGCTGTTTTCACAGGCGACCGCTTCTTTACGCTGCGGGTCCCAGCGGAAGTTGTGCCTGCTGCCGGCTATGCCGTAGACGTCGAAAAGGCCCACGTTGAACCACACGGGCGAATTGAACGCCCCGTATTGATTCACGCAAAGCCAGGTCAACTCATTGTAGAACACCTCGGCATCCTGCTCGGTGGCGAAATAACCATTTTTCTTGCCGCGATCCGCGATTGTTTTGCAGACGCGATGAATAAGCTGCTTTACGGAGTGTTCACGCTGGCCGGTCTCAAGGTCACCGTAGAAGTACTTGCTGGCCACAACCTTCGCTGCCAGTTGGCTCCAGGATACCGGCACTTCAATGTCGTCCTGCTGGAATACGGCCTGGCCATCATCACCCGTAATCTTTGCCGACCGCCTCTCCCATTCGACTTGCTCAAAGGGATGCACGCCTGGCGTAGAAAAGAATTGCTCTATCGTCAGACCCCTGGACTGGGTGGCATCCACGCTTGTTTTGCCTGGCGATTTCTCAGTTCTAAATGGGTTTTGAGGCTCGAAGTTATAAGACATTTGCACGCCTCCATGCGGCAGCGTAAGAACCACAACATATAGAAAAAATAACAGGAATAAATCTAGGTATTGTTGCAACTACCCTAAAAAATCAGTATCGGCAAACTAACGACAGTCGGATAGGATGTAAAGAAAAAAGTGGCGGAAATTCGTGCAAGGTCACCCTGGTTTTCTATTAGTCATTATGGCTACTGAACCTATGAAGCCAAAATTTTTTGCCACGTAAAATAGCCCACACAAGACCTTTGACTTCCAGCTTGCACGGACCGATTATTAGTAGATAGTGAAAGTCTCTTGGTGCACTGAGCAGCCAAAACCTTTCACGAATCGCGGCGTAAGGTTAGAATAGAGCGCTACTTGCGCAGCGAAGCTTGCTTTTGTCTGATTTTTCTCACAGGATAGGACGCCGATGCCTTCGGGCAACGAAAAAGACAGATTTGAGAGAATTCGCCAGCAAATAAAGGGATTTCCCACTGGGCCGGGCCTGTATTTTATGAAGGGTGCCGGCGATAAGGTCCTTTACATCGGCAAGGCCAAAAATCTGCGCTCGCGTGCGGCCAGCTATTTTCAGCCGGGCGGCGAAATAATCGCCGCACGCGGGCCGAAAATCGCCGAGATGATTGGCAAAGTCGAGTCGGTTGACTTTCTGGAAACCGAAACGGAAGTCGATGCCGTGCTGAAAGAAGCCCGCCTGATAAAGGATATTCGCCCGCCTTACAATACGGACCTCGTCGATGACAAAACATTTCCGTATCTGGAGATAACTACGGGCGAAGATTTCCCCGCCATCTATATCACCCGAAAACCGCGCCTGAAGGGCAGCAGATTGTTTGGGCCTTTCGCCGGCGCAAAAGACCTCCGGCTGGTTATGGTCGAGCTGCAAAAGATATTCAAGTTCCGAACGTGCGCTCTGGATATCAAAGAAGATGGTGCCAAGCGCAAATTCTTTCGCCCCTGCATCTTGTATAGCATAAAACAATGTTCCGCCCCGTGCGCAGATAAGATCAACAGAAGCGATTATAAAAAGAGCATCAGAGATTTCATAAAATTCCTGCGCTCAAAACGTTCAACAGTCCTGCGTGACTTAGGAAAACAAATGGCAGAAGCCGCAGAGGCATTTGAGTACGAACGAGCTGCCATGCTTCGTGACCGTATTCGGCTGATTGAACGGCTCGACCGCCGGGGCATACCTGAAGAGGATGTTCAGCCGGAGGTCTTCGCCGCTGACCCGACCGAAGCTCTCATCGAACTGCGAGAGATGTTGCAGAGCACCGAGCCGGTGAGGATTATCGAGGGCATCGACGTTGCCCATATTTCCGGGGCCGAAGCAGTCGGAGCGCTGGTCAAGTTCATTGACGGAAGACCGTTCAAAAGCGGCTACAGGCGATTTAGGATAAAAACGGTCCAGGGCATCGATGATTATGCGATGATTGCTGAAGTAGTCAAACGTAGATACAAATACGCCTTGCGGGGCGAAGAGCTTTGGCCCGACCTTGTCTTAATCGACGGGGGACAAGGACATCTGCATGTTGCCGAAATGACGCTACGAGAAATGAAGGCCGCACGCCTGGTAAGAATCGCCGCCATTGCCAAGAGAGAAGAAGAAATCTATCTGCAGGGAAGCTCCAAGCCGGTGAAACTGCCGGCCCACTCATCGGTTTTGAAACTGATGCAGTACGTAAGAGACGAGGCTCACCGCTTTGCTCAGCACTACCACCACATCTTGCGAAGAAAGAAGATGCTAAATGAGGAGCAGTGCTCTACGGGGTCGGCCAGAACATCTTATCAAGCCAGGTATCCGCCAGAATAGCGAAGTCCCGCAAGTCAACATGGTCATCTGCATCCAGGTCTGCTGCAAGGTTGACGCCAATATCGAGCCACAGATTGGCCAGAATCTCCACATCAGCCGCGTCAACAACACAGTTGTCGCTAAGGTCGGCAGCGGGCTTGCCCATCGAAGGAACACATCTGCTCGGATACACCCGAACATCATCAATGAATATTGTGCCCGTACCGCCAACCTTTGGACTGGTTCGGTTGCCCAGGCCAATATACATCTTCTTGATAGCTTTCAGGTTCACGCCCACACTACTTAATTGCGTCAGCTCGATGTTCCACTCGTGCCAGGTTCCTATCTGGACTGCCTCCAGGTCAGGATAGTTCACGACCTTAACGTGGCTGGCATTATCTTCCACCGCCACATATAGCTGCTCAGCAGCATTGGCGGGAGCGCCATAGAAGTACAGCGTCAATGCCTTAACGTTGTTTATGGTCCAATCCTGCGGTGAGGCCCACTCTCGCACGGTCTCTGAGTAACGTGCCTTGCCAGCCGCTCCGCTGTTGTCGTAACCTAACGGCATCGACTGGCCGCCGCCATGTACTATAGTCTGCTCAGCGAAGGGAGCCTGAGCATAACCTACAGCCGAGCCGGTGCCGTTGCCAGGATAGCCTGGTGCCGGTTCGGAGTAGCCAAATCCGTCCCGCCAGGTCTGGAAGATTCTACTACCAATATCATCGGTGTAGTCCTCAAAGTCATCCACCACGATAAAGTTGGCGGTGGTAAAGCTCCAGAGGCCGCCTCTCCAGGTATCGGCGGCGTTCACCTCATCTATTCGCCAGTAGTAAGTGCTGTTCCACGCCAGTGGTGCTTCGCTGGGTACATAGCTGTTAGCAGCAAGGTTCTGTTGACCTCGATAGATGCTTGTTGAGGCCGTAGTGGCATTTAACACCGCGTTGGCGTCAGTGCCGAAATACACGTTGTGCTTAACAGCCTTTTCGCCTGCTTTCCACCTGAGCGTAGGTGTGTGCTTGACATTGACAGCACCGTTGGGCGGATTCGGATTACCAGCCGTTATCGGAAGCTGTAATGCGCCTGCGGGAATTATCTGTCTGGGTGTGGAAGAACTCTGCCAGTACAGTTGCGCCACCGCATCGCCGCCGTTTTCATAGAATTCAACTCGAACGCCATATCGCTGCCCGGCAATAAGGTTAATGGGCAAACTGCTATGCAGAGTTGCCGACTGATCTATCCAGCTATCAATGATCAGTACGTCGTTCAGCCACATCCTGATTCCGTCGTCACTATTGGTGGTAAACGTGTAAGGCTCGGAGTATTGCGCCTCCACCACGCCAACCCATCTGACCGAGAAGGTATCGACGGTGATGGGAGCCCCCGGAGTGCCGCTGCCCCAACTAAAGTTGATCGCAGGGTCTATACGGACAAGTGCCGGAGCACCAGTCACATTCATGTTATTGAAGTAGTATCCTCTTATGCCGGCGCTGGGCCCGATAGTTGTAAAGCTCCAAACTTTGCCCGGATATTTAGTGCCCCCGGAGTCGTACTCATCGATCCTCCAGTAGTAAGTAGTGTCTTGTGCCAGAGCTCCGGGTTCATAGGTTTTCGTTGTTTGCTGGCTGCTCTTCAACGTACCGCCTGTACCATTAGCCACATCAGTTTGACTTGTTCCAAAATACACGTCATGCTTAAGGCCCGTGGCGCCTGCGGACCAGTTAAGGTCAGCTTCAATATCGATCCATTTGGCCCCGTCAGCGGGGTTAGGGTTTTGGGCTGTGAATGTGGCAGCCGTAAAGCTCCAGACATCGCCTATGTGCATGGTGACGCCGTCAGCCTCGACCTCATCGATCCGCCAGTAGTACGTGGTTCCTGGAACAAAACCAGGACCGTGCCAGTACATGTTGAAGTTGAGAGCCTGTCGGACTATGAACTCAGCCGGACCCGGGGTCGGATTAGTGCCTAAATATACATCGTGGTACGCAGCGGTGTCTCCTGCTGTCCACTTCAACAGTGGTGCGGTTACCCCTGTGGCACCATCAGCCGGGTCGGGATTGTAGGCGATGTAGATATAGTAACGCTCTACCTTTACATCGTCGTAATAGACAGACGGTGCCCCGTTGCCGTACAGGTCCACAGCTTGAAGTGTTCCATGGACATTGTCGTCCCACCGATGGCTGGCAACCAGATTGCCGTTGTAATACCAGTCGCAGGTGTTATTGAGCAGATTGATAATGAACTTCTGTTGGACCCACCGGTCGTACATGATCTGGGTTGACGCATTACCTCCCTCGCCCTCGGCGACAATGGCTCCGGTAGCGAGGTAGCACCTCAACTGCACCGACCAGTCATCGGGACCGCCATCCCTGTACTGGTTCAGGAGGATAAGATAGGTCTCGCCGGTGAGGCCGCTGGGAATGTACTGCATGGCGGAGAAGAGCCATCTGTTGCCGGAGATGGCAAATTCGTGCACCAGGTCGGAAGTGCCGATGATCTCGACGGACTTCGAGCCGCTATAGGCATATTTAGTGGACACCGGCGCGCCGGCACCCGCCACGTTGTCCCAGCCTTTCCATCCTCCCTGGCCGTGCATAGCACTTCCAGCGGCGTAGGACTCAAAATCCTCCATGAACCCCTGTGCTCCTGCGACAGCGGTCACGCCCAGAACCGCAAGAAGCACTGCTATAAACCTTAAGTTTCTCATATTATACCCCTTCCAAAAAAGAGAACACAAAAATAACCTATCGCCTGGGGAGGATGATTGAATCATCACACATCGCCCCCGCAAACGTTCCTGCGCTAACTCATTATAGCCTTAGGGCTGACAATAGTCGAGAGTACCCCCTCTATTTACACAGTATATTGATGTTTTTTTCTCTATCAGAGGCTTCTCATGCCCATGAATTAAGCAGGATGTTCCCAACTTGGGACTCTTTGCACAATCCTCCGCCCAGCCAGTTCTCCGCGAAAGCACCCACATCGTGCAGCTTGATGACATTATCCGTAGGAATGCTGACATCCCAGTTCACACTCCCTCCCCCTTCGCCTTGTTTTGTCACCTATGCTGCCGCAAATGCGCCATAATGGTCCGGCTCTGTATCACAATCGGCTGGTCTGTCCTTTCTATGAGCACAGACCCCCTACATGGATGGGGGTCTTTGCTCATGACCAGAACCACCTTAGTTATACATCATCAGACTTATCCGAGTCGCGTTCCCCACACACCAATACTGTCAAAAATCCCAGTATTAGCTGCGTCGTCTGCGAATAAGCGCCAATCCACCAAGACACAGCAAGGACAGTGTAGCCGGCTCAGGCACTACGGTAATATCGTCGTAATAGACCGACGATGCGTTGTTCCCGTAGAGGTCGATGGCTTGAAGCGTTCCATGTACGTTGTCGTCCCACTGGTGGTTGGAAACCAGAGCACCATTGTAGTACTCGCCGACTGTGTTGTTGGCAAGATCGATAGCGAATTTCAGTTCGATCCACTTGTCATACGCTATGCTCGCTGTTGCACCGCCGCCGTTATCTGAAGTGATTACTCCGGTGTCCATGTTACAGGCCAACTGCACGGACCAGTCGTAGGGACCACCATCTTTGTATGTGTTCAGCAAGATAAAATAGGTAGTGCCGGTATTGCCCGAAGGAATATACTGCTTGGCCGTGAATACACACTGCCCACCGGCCTGGTCAAACTCGTGCACCAGGTCTGAAGTGCCAATGATCTCAACCGACTTCGAGCCACTGTTGGCGTACAAACTGGATGCCGGTGCGCCTGCCCCCGCGGTGTTGTCCCAGCCCTTCCATCCTCCTTGGCCGTGCATAGCACTTCCAGCGGCATAGGACTCGAAATCCTCCATGAATATACTTGCTGATGCGACTGAGCATACGCCCACAATCGCAAGAACCACTACTACAACTCTCAGGTTTCTCATTACAGAACCTCCTCCAAAAAAGAACCAAAAAAAGTAATATTTCACCTGAGGAGGGGCATAATTGAATCATCACCCCTTACCTCCTCGAACCTTTTCACATTACGTTATCGTAGCCTTAGGGCCCATAATAGTCAAGACAAAATTCCCATATTTACGTGCTATCTTAAAATTTTTTTCTCCAGATTCGCGCTATTTGCCCCCCAGCCAGTTCTCTACAAAAACACGTAAGTCCCGCAGGTTAATGACATTATCCGCAGGAACGCTGATATCACAGTCTTCATTCCATCCTGGCTGACCTTCTTTTGTCAGCCATGCTGCCGCAAATATCGCATAATCGTTCAGGTCTACATCACAATCGCCATCAAAACTGCCAGTACATAGTTCGCGGTATTGATAAATTGCCGAGGCAATAATGTGTGTCGCATCATCGGTGGTGTTGGCTACCCCCAGGTAGTGATTGCTGCCAATAGTGAAGAATTCCCAGTCATTAGCCCCATGAGCAGGTATTGACAGAAATTCTACAAAATGTGTGCCGTTCCATCCGTAGACCTTGGAATCTATGTTGTGCGTCGAGCCATTGTACATGTTGGCTACTGCCAGATAGGAGGCACCATCGACAGTGAAGAACTCCCAATCGGCGGCGCCATTGGTAGGTATGGACAGAAATTCCGCGAAACGCGTACCGTTCCATTTGTATATTCTTGAGTCTATGTTATGCGTCGAGTCATTGTACATATTGGCTATCGCCAGATAGGAGGCACCGTCGATAGTGAAGAACTCCCAATCGGCAGCCCCAGTGGTAGGTATGGACTGAAATTCCGCGAAGGCCGTCCCGTTCCATTTGTATATTCTTGAGTCTATGTTATGAGTCGAGCCGTTGGTCATATTGGCCATCGCCAGATAAAGCTCACTGCCGACTTTGAAGGACTCCCAACCACTGGCCCCGTTCGTTGGAATGGACTGGAATTCCACAAAATTCGTTCCGTTCCATCTGTATATTCTTGAGTTCGTAATATACGTGGAGTCATCGCACATATTGGCTACTGCGAGGTAATAATCGCTTCCAATGGTGAAGAACTCCCAATCGCTGGCCCCGCTGGTAGGTATAGATTGATACTCAACAAAGGTCACGCCGTTCCATCTGAATATTTTGGAATCTATGTTATGCGTGAGGTCGTTTCTCATATTCGCAATCGCCAGGTAGTAATCGCTTCCAATGGTGAAGAACTCCCAATCGCTGGCACCACTAGTAGGTATGGACTGATATTCGACAAAACTCGTCCCGTTCCATCCGTATAGGGTGGAGTCTATGTTATGCGTGGAGTCATTTTTCATGTTCGCTACCGCCAGGTAGTGATCGCTTCCAATGGTGAAAAACTCCAGGTCCTTTGCTCCGTTGGTGGCAACGGCTTGATATTCGTAGAAGTCGGGGGCAGATTTCGAAACAAGTCCTGCTTGCATTGCCAGTGTAGCGACAGTCGCTTTAACGACATTGGCGGCAAAATCGTAATCGTAAGTAACGCCGCTCGGACTGAAAGGGTCATTGGCTAACCCGTCACTGGCATCGTCTGCATCGTGATAATAGGCATTACTCAGACCAGACCATATCTCAAGTGCCGTGTTTTCTATCACCATTAACGCAGGGTAACCGGCGGCTATAAAAGGTCCCTGATCGCCGGCATCCCAGTAGCCGGTGTCAGGAGCAGCCGGATCGATGACAAGGGATGGGGCGTAGGTGGCGACGGCGTCAACGAAAGTGGCAAACCAGGCAAGGCAAGCCGCTGATTCACCGGTGTCAATATCTAGGTCGGCAGGCTCTCGTGGTTCACTATCCCACCCAGGCCGAAGAATCATGTCGAGGTTAATCACACCCACGACATTCTCATTGTTCGGCAGGACAACAGTGTTGATATAATCCTGGCTGCCCTTCATCCAATCTTCTTCAGCGTTGAAACCGATGAAACGCAAGGTGGACTTGAAACTGTATTGAGTCAGCACTCGCGCCGCTTCGAGTACACCCGCGGTGCCCGAGGCGTTGTCATCGCCGCCGGGGCGTTCGCCACTTGAAGTGGTATCGTAGTGGCCGCATACGATGTAAATATCGCCTGGCGTTTGAGTACCTGGCAGTTCAGCCACGACATTCTTGTAGCGGCCTTGTAGAGAAACATCCAGGCCCATTGAAGAGAACTGGTCAAATAGGTAAAGCTGCGTCTCTCGATTTCCCAGCGTGCCACCATTGGCCCAGCCATCCCGATTACGATAGCCCTGGTTATAAGCCTGGCCGCCATAAAGTCCCAGGCCCATGTTTTGAATGTCAACCTGGTAGGTTTGATATTGCCCCAGGGAAACCTTATTGACCGCATCCAAGACCATGTCAGCCCAAACCGATGGCGCGGTAAGAGTGAAAGTTAGGTATGCGATACCAACGCAGGCGAAAACTCTGTTGAACCTTCTCATTTCATCATCCTTCAGCCATCGATAATTCTTGACGCGAATCTTGCCAGGCACCCACTGTGAGTTACCAACGAGCGTGCCATCATTCCCACGACTAGTTCAGTCTCAACGATTACGCCTGTTTCGGACTGCTCCGTCGAAAGCATCTGATAATAGGATTCCCCCTCCGTATAACCCAATAACTCGCAAATTTAGGAAGCCGCGGTGCAACCAATCTATTCATACCAAATTAACCACCCTTCCGTCAAGAAATACTTGAAAAGATAATGGGCTGTAAACCGCAGGGGAGGGGACGAAAGTAGGCTCCCCGCCATCATCCCCATATGGCACGACCGTTGACAAGCCAACGACCAGCTAACAAATAGTTAGGATGTCGCAGTTTCCAGGTTTTGAGGAAATTGAGCTAACATTCGTAATGAACAATACTTATGACAACTGGCCAAGAATCAGGCAAACGCCGAAAGCGGGCCTTTTCGGGCCTCATCGGTGTGCGCGCACTGGTTCTCATAGGCTGGCAGGGCCGGTCCATGATTTGTCAGAAAGAGAGGAGGTGTTGATACGAGTAAACCGAGAACGTTCTACCCCAGCCCAATTCGCTTGTCTCTGACGCTGTGGGATTCAGTTGGAGGGCCCTCCGCTACTGCTTCGTGGTCTCCTTGTGAAGCAGGTTGATTCGCCATTGTTCGGCCCGCTCCGGCTTGCCCCAGAGCTCCTACGGTCCTGCTTCTTGGGCAAGGCTAAGACTTGGGATGGTCGTGACCCATGCCTCCCGCTGTTGCGGGTCAGGACGTGAGTACAGGTATAGTAAAATGGTCTGATACGGAAAAAGGATTCGCCCGCCAACACCGTGAACGCCACCGCCGTTCCCGATACAAATTCTCGCCTGTCCATACTGCCCTGCGATAAATTGAGGCTATTGGTTTGTCGCACGGGTGCAACTATACCACACGAAATGAAAAACAAAAATGCAATTCCCATAGGGGCCTTTTGGCTTGGCGCAAGGATTGAGTGAAATCAATTTCTCTGATACACTTTGATCCAGTCGCACTCATAATAACTCGGGAATGGCGTCGTCGCGTCGCACGGTCCCGGCCAGCCCGCGTCGATCCCGAAATTGATCAGCAGGTACATCGGCTCGCTGACGATCACACGGGCCTCGGTGAACCGCGACCTCTCCACACCGTCGATGTACCACACGATCTTGTCCGGTTCCCACAGCAGCCCGTACGTGTGAAACTGCTTACTGTACGAAAAACTGTCCTCGGTCCAGTGCGTGCCGTAAGACTTGTGCCCCTTGTCGTCCCAGTGATAGGTCATGTATATTTGCGGGTCGTCCTTGATCGTCTCGAAGATGTCGATCTCCGGTGGCCAGTGCTGCGGATACGGCAGCATCCAGAATGCTGGCCACAACCCCTTGCCCGCCGGAATCCGGAACCGCCCCTCGAAATACCCATACTTCTGCGAAAATTTGTTATAGTTCGTGATTACGGCCGAGGTGTACTTCTTGCCGTGCGAAGGTTTGTCCTCCACCTTCAGCCGCAGCAGGCCCTTTTCGATGAGCACATGCGCCGGATCGCAATAGGCGTTGTAGTTGTGCGTCTGGCCCCATTCGTAACTGGGGATCCACTTCGATGAATCCAGTTTATCGCCATCAAAGGTATCTTCGAATGTCAGCTTCCAGTTGCCCTCCACGGGCAGACCTGAAACCGGCATGGTCGCGTTGGAAAACAACTCCTTCGGCAACTCGTCCCGATTGGCCACCGCTGGATCGCTGAGCATCTCCTTGACGAACTGGTTGCTCGCCATGCTCCATTTGGCGTTCCAGCACATGAAGTAGCAGGTCCTGGGAAAATTCTTCTTGATGCCCCCGATGAATTTTCGATAGTCGTAATTCCCAGGCGGATTACTCGACGCGTGCGGGCCGTACTCGGAAAAGCCGAAAGGCTTGTTCAGGGCCACGATCTCGCCATAGCCACGGATGTGTTCCGGGTCGATGAAATCCGTATAGGCGTCCAGGCCGATCATATCTACATAGTCGTCTCCCGCATAATAGGCCGCTGTTTTGTCGCCGTGATTGGGGCCATAGACCCAGAGCAGGTTGTCCAATCCTTTGGTCGTCGAGAAATAATCAAACATTTGCCGCCATACAGCGATAAAGGACTCGGGCTTTTGCGATCCCCACCAGAACCAGCCGCCGTTCATCTCGTGGAACGGTCGCCACAACACCACCACGCCGGCGGCCTTGAGTTCCAGCAGCCCATCGGCGATAAGGTCGAGCTGCTCCATCCACCGCTTGTGGGTATCGGTTCCTTCCTTGAGCACATCCGCGATATCCACGCCCTTGTCGCGCAGGCCGCCGCCCTTGGGATTGGCGGGGTTGTACATGTGGACCATGATGCTCACCAGTCCGCCTTGCCTCCAATACTCGATCGCCGCTGCATTGGGGACCTTGGTCGTTATGCTTCCCCGTCGAAAGTCCGCATAGTCGGCCCCCAGTAACGCTGGCCACTGGCCCGTCGATTCGTGAATCCGCTCCATGATCTTGAGGTTCGAAGCGTTGCCGCAATCCGTGAACTGCCCTGAAACGACCCGGTTGTCGGTCTTGCCCGACAGCGAACAAAAATATTCCAGCACCGCCCTGACCTGCGGATTCGACTTGCGGTTGGCCGGCTCAACGGCCCACACCAAAGATACACACACCGCCGCAAGGATCCAACTCGTCACGACTCGTCTCATGGAGCCTCCATTCAGACGAAACACGGTTTCGACACAGATTATTCCAATCTTCACGGAGCCGAATAAGTAACATCCGGTATCGCGTTGCCGCCCAAGTCCATCAGTCTGAGGCTGAGCGACCAGTCCCTGCCGACGCTTGCCAGCTTGACCAGGAACTGATTATCCCTTTGCACCGTCGCAATGTCCATCACATTGGGCTCCGACGACCATTCGCGGTTCACCCTCGATACATACACCGGCTCACCGTTCTGCCAGACCTTGCGCATCCGGTCGCGCTGGCTGTGCGTTTCCTTCTCTCTGACCCTATGCCCTCCCCTTCAATCATCCTTACACCACAATTTGATGGGTCAGTCAAGGCTTTCCTGGTCTCGCAAATAACTTAACACCGTGTGATATCGCTGTCAAAACCAGTTTAGGAACTTCTACTCCCTCGATCACTCCGATACGGAAATGGCTGTGGACTACTCCGGGGTGCGGCTGTAACTCCTCTACACAAACTGCCTCCCGGCAGTCGAGGGTCGGGGTGGGATGGTTGGAACTGGCTATTCTTTGGCAGTGTGCCCAACGAAATGCCGAAACGGATAAGGCGGCAAGTTGCTCAGTGGTTTCGGTCAATGGTCGCCAGTGCCGCCAACGTTGCCTGCACGGTCATCGCCGCGTTCCCAATATCACACGTTTCCGGGATGTCTCCCTCGGCGTGATAATTTGGATCACCGTAGGGGAAAGAACCAATATTGATGACCGCGGCGGGGTAGCCAGCCAGGACAAACGAGCCATCGTCATCGCCGGGTCGTGGCCTCTCTATAGTTCGCTGTTCCAGACCGATGGAATATCGAGTGTTCACCTCAGCCATCAGTTCGGCGAGGCGCTTACCCTCAGGCTTTGTATACGCGGTTACGTTGGTCTTCTTTCCCGCGGCAGTTTGCTCTACCGTCTTTGCTCCAATGCCATCCATATTGAAGACGGCAATAATATTATCTCCACGCGATCTCGCCTTTTGTGCAGCGGTCTTGCTGGTCCACGGCGTGTGTTCCTCATTGCAAAAGAGAAACCGGATGGTGTTCTCAGAGGTGTACGCTGCGAGGACGCATGCCATCTCTAATACACCGACGGTTCCAATTGCGTTGTCGTTGGCCCCTGGCGAATCAATCCAGCTTTGCGAGTCCTTGTGTGCCAGCACTACGATGATCCTATCAGGGTGCAAGCGGCCTTTTCTTTCGGCGTAGAGATTGTACGCCGTGTACCAGGGATCTTCGGGTTTGGGCGGGGAGTACTGAGCGTGCTTTGGCTTGCTTGTATCCCGACGAAATGCCTGTACCGGAACGCCTTCTCGCTCAACGTGATATCCCCACGCCTCCAATTTGCCGACAAGGTAGTCGTCGGCCTCGTAAAGTGTGTTTTTCTTATGGCCCGGCAAGGTCAGGTTCAATTTTCGATAGGGTAACGGATCCTTTGCGAGATAGAAGAGATGTTTCGATATTCGCTCGGAGTCGACAGCGTTGATAAGGCGCGGTATAGTCGCATCGACATTGTTACCGTCGTCGCCTCCTTCTTGGCGGGCCTGGACCGTGTCGAGAAGGCCCATGGAGAAAAGGAACAGAAGTCCAATCGTATAAATTCCCGTACGTCTCATGTATCCTCCCGCATACTGAGCCATCGCCTTCCGGCAGCACGATATTTAAGCAAGGCTTGTGATCAGCATTATAACTTTAGGCGGAATTTCTGCAAAGGGGGTATTTACTTGACTCAAGTACCCCCTACACATTGTGGTGGGCTTTTCTATGGTCTCGGACATGCTTGACAATTGCCTGGTACGGAACGGGATCCACTTGGACGGCCTGCTGCACCATTC
>Ga0315279_10001084_pt1 | contig 46965 bp, 43 predicted proteins | sample YL17G06_20_MG_FD_203694 | JGI IMG/M metagenome (GOLD analysis project Ga0315279, IMG submission 203694) | Sediment microbial communities from Yellowstone Lake, YNP, Wyoming, USA - YL17G06_20 | ecosystem: Environmental > Aquatic > Freshwater > Lake > Sediment | place: USA: Wyoming | collected...
CCTGATCTTGTGCTGTACGTCCTTCTTCCCTACCTTGTTTCAGGTAATGAACAAGCGGGTTGATCCCAGCCTTTTTGACATCTTCATAAGCATCCAGGTACCAGGCACTGCAGAAATTCGGCCCTGGGTCACGGCCTTCGAAACCGCCCCCGCGCAAATAGTGAAGCAGCAGATCCACCTTTGCCTGGGCAACATCGGGGTTATTGGCCAGATACCAGGTCTCATCGAATAAGCCCGAGGACCTGATCAAGTCCAAATCCTCCTTTAATTCTCGGTTTCTTCTGATTTTCCTAAATGGGACAAAAATAACATTTATCAATCGCCGCAACACCCGGGCGCGGCGGCTGTTGGGAGGGGCGAGCAGGACATGGATTCGGCGGAATAATAATGCGATCTTCCATGCCATGCTGCTTCTAATTTCCGCAAGATTCTGCTCACGCTCCGCCACCTGAGCCGTGAGCGCCTGCACGGACTGCTCTTTCTCGGCCACCTGCACCGAGAGCGCCTGAACGGATTGATCCTTCTGCGCCACCTGCGCCGTCAGCGCCTGCACCGTCTGCTCGCGCTCTGCCACCTGCAACGAGAGCGCCTGCACAGACTGCTCCTTCTGCGCCACCTGCGCCGTGAGCAACTGCGTAGTGTGTTCCTTCTCCGCTACCAGGGCCGAGAGCGCTTGCACTGTGTGCTCCTTTTCCGCCACCTGCGCCGAGAGTGCCTGCACCTGCGCATCCCGCTCGGCCACCTGGGCTGCACGAACCCCCTCTATCTCGGCAACCTGCGCCGTAAGGGCCTGCACCTGGGCTGCACGAACCCCCTCTATCTCGCCAACCTGCGCCGTAAGGGCCTGCACCTGGGCTGCACGAACCCCCTCTATCTCGGCAACCTGCGCCGTAAGGGCCTGCACCTGGGTTGCACGAACCCCCTCTATCTCGCCAACCTGCGCCGTAAGGGCCTGCACCTGGGTTGCACGAACCCCCTCTATCTCGCCAACCTGCGCCGCCAGCGCCTGCACGGATTGCTCCTTCTCCGCCACCTGCGCCGTGAGCGCCTGCACGGACTGCTCTTTCTCCGTCAGGTTTGCTTGTTGATCATCCCACCGTGAAATCTGCTCCTGCAAGGCTTTTTCAATAACGGATTCCTTCTCTAGGACGTCCTCCTCTACAGTTTGTTGCAAACGGTCTATCGTATGGTATGCGTCCGCCCATTCTTTAGCATGATCAGATAGAAGCCAATCCCTTTTTACAGTGTCCTGAGCTTTTTCTGCCATTTGATGACGCAAAACAGGCGATTCGATTAATGCCTGTAGACAATCAACCCATTCTACGATGGAGGAAGCCAAAAAGCCGTTGTCCCCATGTCTGACGATACCATCATACGGACCTAATCGACTGTAGACTGCGGGCACCCCAAGGGCACTGTATTCCAGATATTTCAAGTTGCTCTTGCAATTGTTAAAGAGACTGGTCATCAAAGGGGCTACCAAAATATCAATTCTTTCACTGGAAAGCGCACTGGCAAACTCACGATAGTCACTAATTTGTGGATACTGTTTCACTTGAGAATAGGCTGACAAAGCCTCGGGAGGTTGAATACCCCAAAACTTTAGTACTAGCGTTGGGCTGTATTTCTCAATCAAGGCAGTGAGTGCTGGTACGATCATTTTCAAATCAGAAAAATGCGTATGACCTCCGATATAACCAATTACTATTTCGCCCTGGGTATTTTCTATCTGCCTGGGAGGGTTCATCGGCCAATAAGAATCGGTCAAATAATTTGGAAGTACTTGAACATTAGAATTGAATGGGCGCAGGAAGTTTGAAAGAGGCTCTGTAGTTGTAGTTACCAAATCAGCTTTGCTGAGCGCCATAAGCATAGAGACCAGCCCCGGTGTATAATAACCGCTCTGGCGATCAGGATGGTCGGCAGGAAGATCAAAAAGCAAGTCATCGATCTCATAGATAAGAGGAATCTGATTCTTTCTAGCCTGTCTAAGAACGTGAAAATAATGGTCAATTTGCCGGGGGAAATCGCGTTGCACGACTACAAAGTCCACTCCGGTCAGGTCTTTTACCAACAGGTTTTGCTGATCATTCCCATGGATTACCTGGAATCCAGCAGTATTCAGAGGTACCTTTAGACGAACTTCGGCAAACGCACTTGACCAAACCGGATCGCCCGCATAACAAACCACCTTTTCCTGATGCGATTTTCCTGACAATGATACTTTCTTCATAACACCCTCCCCACCACTTGGACCGCCAATGCATAACAAACTGCGTTCTCAATTTTCATAGGTACTTCCATTCAAGTACTCCTTTACCGTGATATAGACAGGAGTGGCGCCGCAACAAGACAAGGCAGGCAAGTCCTGCCAAGCGCGGAAAACCGAGTTAGCAGGCAGGTATTTTACTACAGATATAACGATCATTTCCCCGGACAACAAATCCAACAGACTCTGGGGGCGCCTTCGAACGATTTCAGGTGTTCAAGTCGCGTACCGACCTGGCGGTCTGAGCCAGGACAAACCGCCGCTTCACAATGACATCTGCATAGTTGCGAAATTTTTAGTGGCACCAGGCGTGTGGAATCAAAAATGCCTGATTTCCTAGTATTTATAATTGATATCCTGCTTTTTGGGCATCGGTATAGAACAGCTTTACGGTATCCAACGAATACTCACCTAAGTCCTTGCCCACCAGGGAGAGTTTCTTGAGAACATCGTGTGTTACTGTAATGACATGGCAGCCAATCTCATCGGCCTGGAAGATGTTGAGAAGTTCGCGTGGGCTGGCCCAAATTAATTCCTGGTTGGGATAAGCCGACATGATCTTAACAGCTTCTTTCATCAGTGGCACGGGATCCCGCCCGGTATCCGCAATGCGCCCGGCAAAAACTGATATATAGGCTGGAATATGACTTCCCAGCGCCTTTGAAGCTATGCTTACTTGATCATTAGTCATCAATGCCGTCACATTCAATTGCACACCATCAGATGCCAATCGGCGCACCAATTCTGCCGACGATTCGCGCCGGGTATTTGTCACCGGAATTTTGACATATACGTTTTTTCCCCAGGCGGCAATTTTGTGGGCCTGGCGCTCCATCTCGCCGAACTCGTCTGAAAAAACTTCCAGCGATATAGGGCGATCTGAAATTTTTTCAAGCACCTGCCGAGAGAACTTCTCGTAATCTGAAATACCACTCTTTCGCATGAGCGTAGGGTTGGTGGTGAAACCTTTGATGTATGGATTTCGGTACAGTTCCAGGATGCCGTCCAGGTCGGCGCCATCGGCGAAAATTTTCACGTTCAATTGGTCAAGGGTTTTCATTTTGATCCTTTCAAAATAATGTCGGCTAGAAACGAGGTGTCTACCACCGTAAAATCGGCGGGAGCGCCCTCGTACGTTTCTGTGTAGTGATAATCTACGAAAATCGTTTTCAGCCCAGCAGCCTGCCCGGCAGTGATATCCTTCCAGCGATCCCCCACCATCCAACTGCGCGAAAGATCCAGCCCATACTTTTCCGCCGCCTGCAATATCAAGCCGGGCTTCGGCTTGCGACAGTCACAGTTATCGCGGTTATCATGATAGCAGACGAAAATCTCACGCAACGGCAGACGGGATTGGATCAGCGCATTGATGGACTCCACTACCTCTCGGGATTGCGTTCCCCGCGCCACATCCGGCTGATTGGTGATGCCAATCAAAACATACCCGCGTTCTGACAACCGTTGTATTGAAGAGATCGCACCTGGGAGTATTTCAACATCCTCCAGCCGTGCAGGGGGATATGGCTTTCCGTCGCAGACAACCGCGCGATTAATAACTCCATCACGGTCGAGAAAGACCGCCGGCAAACCAGCCATTACTTAACCGATTCCCACTTTGTCTGTGCAGCCTTCAAGCGCGGATGCGTTACCAGCAGGTGATGGACAACCGAATGGAAGGCCTCAGTGTGTGGAGTAACATGCTCTGGGTTGACGGTGGGAATTACAACGCAGGCATCTGCCACTTGTGCGGTATAACCACCATCACGCCCCACGATGCCAACGATTTTTGAGCCCACTTCCTTTGCCAATTGAAGAGCCAGGACTAGGTTTGGGCTGACGTTCTTCTCCAAATTTCCACCACCGACAGAGAACACCATAACAGCATCTTTGGCGTTTAAATGACTGCCTCCCAACCAACCCTTGAAAACGGACGCCCAACCTTCGTCATTTGTGCGCGCGGTCAATTCGGAGACATTGTCTGTGGGGGTATAAGCTTCGATCCCAGTGATTTTGCGAAAATCATTGACGGCGTGAGATGCATTGGCGGCGCTTCCGCCTACGCCCAGGATGAAAAGCCGCCCGCCCTGTTCACGGATTTGGACCAGCACATCTACCATCTTTTCGATGGCTGCAACATCGAGTTTATTCAGGATTTCAATCGCTTCAGCGATAAACGTTTCGGTGAAACTCATGGTCATTCCTTTCGGAGAAATTGATCGGGGGCTCTGGTAAGCAATTCGTCCAATTCACGCAGCCCCTCGAAAGTACCAATTTCATAGAAACGCTGTTTCACTTCATAAGCCAGCAATTTGTGTTCGGTTACCAATTTTTGATATATTTCCGCCAGGTCCGCCGGTTGGCCCTCGGTCAGATGCACAAAGGCTTGGTGACGAAATAGCCCCAGTCCATAGTCAATATATTCCATGCGCGGGGTGTGTACCTTCTTATCGTAGTGCACAATTTGACCGTTTTTTAATTCGACATTGCTGGTATCCCATTCGCCTTGATTGTGATAGACAGTCATCAGACCGGGTTCGAAAGAACGGTCAAAAAAAGCCTGAATATCGGCGTAATCGCACGGCAGGTAAGAATCACCATACAGGACGAAAAACGGCATATCGAGCAAATTCAACGCCCGGCGGACAGCACCTCCTGTACCCAGTGGACTTTCACCATCGAAAGCGTATTCCACCTCCATCTCAAAGCGTTTCCCGTCACCAACATAATCACGGATCATCTCGCCCCGGTACCAGGCGGAGATGACAATGCGCTCGATGCCATACGAACGCAGCAAGTGCAACTGGTGGGCAATGAAGGGCTGGCCGCCCAATTCTACCAGGGCTTTGGGGATTTTTTCGGTGATGGGGCGCAGGCGGGTAGCCAGTCCACCTGCCAGGATAACAACCGGATAGAGATTCATCCGATTAGCGTTTTTGTCCCATCAAAATCAAAACGGAAGCGCAGTTCCTCCAAGCCGGCTTTCGATATGGTATGGCGCAGGCGGTTGCGGTCTTCGGCATAAAACATGAGAAAACCACCGCCGCCCGCACCGACCAGTTTCCCGCCCAGAGCGCCATTTTTTAATCCCAATTCATACCACTCGTCAATTTGCGAATCACTCATGCCTTTGGAACGCTTGCGCTTATGCTCCCAATGCTCGTGCAACAAGGCGCCGAATTCGGAAGTGCGCCCGGCCACCAGTGAATCTTTACTACGCAAGCCCAATTCTTTGACATAATGCAAGTTGGAGAGCATGTCCTCATCCATTTCTTTACTGCGTCTATCCTGATCCATCAAAATGGTCGAGGCGCTGCGGGCATATCCCGTAAAGAACAGCAACAAATTATCTTCCAGATCAAACAACGTATCCATGCTTATTGGCAAAGGATACGCATTGACTGAATCATCCTGGTTAAATTCAAAACAGGTAATGCCGCCATAGGCTGCAATATACTGATCCTGTTTGCCAATGGGTTCTTTCAAGATGTCCAGTTCGATCTGGCAAGCCAGGCGGGCTAAATCATCAGGCAGGATCAGGCGGCGGCGGTGGAAAAAAAGCGCTTTCAACAATGCGGTGGTGAAACTGCCCGAGGAGCCAAGGCCTGTCCCAGCGGGGATATCGGCCAGGGTGGTGATTTCCAACTGCGGGGTCTTGAAGTCAAGCAATCGAATGGCTTCGCGGATGATGGGATGCTCAACTTCGTTGATTTTTTTCACATGTTCCAACTCCGAATATTTTAAAAAGATACCCTCTGTATAAGGGCGTGATACTGTAACGTAGACATATTTATCAATTGCAGCAGCAATTAAGAAACCACCATAATTCCGATAGTAAGAGGGTAAATCAGTTCCTCCTCCTCCCAAGGTGATACGAAGTGGACTACGCGTGATAATCATATTTCCTTCTTATGAAGAATCCGACTTCTTAAACTCAACTTTCTTGAAACAGAAAAATTTGATGGCGAGATAGTTATAAATAGTGGTAACACCAATCGCCATGATATGCCCCAAAGATTCAACCCAATTTATAGGCACACTTGGTATTAGCAAATTTGACAGCATATTTACTGAAAGCGATGCAATAATGGAACCCAATAAAATCGAGGTTGGGGTAACTAATAAAAATTTTAAAAATTGTAATAGTGGACTCTCATTATAGGCTTTGAATGTGAAAGTCTTATTAAATATGAAACTAACAATGGTACCCATTAAATAACCTAAGATGACACTGATTGCATAGGTTGAAAAGGGTCGGAAAAGCATCCGGCTCAAGAAGTTGACTCCAGCTGCAAATCCTCCAACAAGGAGAAATTTTCCAATCTCTTTTGATAGAAAAATACCAGATATTTTTTTCTTATTATTTGTTGTCATTTTTTTATTTATTTTATGATATCATATTGATGCGCTCAGTTTATCTGCCATGAGAATAGAGCGTCTTATTGCTTCATCCATATTGATATATTCAAATTCGGCGAAGCGTCCAACCAATTCAACACCAATGGAAGAGAAATAATCCCGAATTATTTTAATGTTTTTACTATAATCAGCATCATAGATAATATAACCATATTCAATATTCTGGATGTCAACTGTATCCACGTCTTCTTTGTTAATAATATTAAATTTATCTAGGTCACTAACAACTTTCTCAATTAGGGCATCGTCAGACGTATTAAACCATTGCTGCCCACTTCGAGTAGTAACTTCAGCAATTACTGAAGATTTTCCGGGCGGAACTGTGAATTTACTAAAATAGCCCATATAACAAATACGATGGAAAGCGGCATCATTCTGAGGGACATAAATTGCACTATAGTTCATCAACGACTCATTATTGACTCCCACAAGGATCGTTCTTACCTTATTGTGATACAAGTTACTAACCGCTCTCCGTAGGCTATCTGGGACGTCACTAAAACAATCGATAGCTTCTTTGATTGGAAAAGTAATAATAATTTTTTGATAAAACTTTTCAGTATCGCCATCAGATACAATCCAGCCATCTTTATGCTGTTTTATTCGCCTAATACAGAAATCCGTAATTATTCTTCCGTTTTTTTTCTTAATCTTTTTAATAAGTGTTTCTATCCCACCGTGTTTAGGATAGTTGAAATATAACTGATGGAGGTAGCCCTCTGTTTCAATTCCAATTGCTGACTTTACCACATCATCTATTGAAGGTTGCGGTACTCTTTCTACCCATTCCAAACTCATTCCTGATAATGGGAACTTCCATAACTTTTCATTATAGGGAATCAGGTACCTTTCAGCAATACCACTTCCAAAAGTGTGATATATCCACTCCCTAAAATTTCCTGGTGAAGGATAGTCATTTTTGATAAAATTTATCAAGCAATCAAAAACATCATCTTTGTCTAAGGCATTTAATCCATTTTCAAAAGGATATTTAACATATCTTCCTTTATACAAGATCTTGTTGTTACGTTTACAGTGATTACCCTCATCTCCAAGGATATTTTCAATAAAATCTAAGACAATCTGATTCTTTGAAAATAATATATGACCACCAATATCATAGAAAAAGCCGTTTTTTTCAAACGTCCTACACAATCCACCAATCCTATTCTCTTTTTCCAAGACTTCACTTTCAAGGTTTAAATGTCGCTGAAGAGTGATACCGCTTAGACCACCACCAAGAATACCAACAATCATATTACTTCTCCAATTTTCTATTGTTACCAAATCGTACCATTAGAATCCTTTTTAGAGTCCACCATGCACTCGGCAATGGCTGCATGGTGGAGGAGCCAATGCGTTCAATATAATCGATATTGATAATCTTCACTTTGTAACCAAGTTTAATCGGCTTGAGTAATAGTTCTACCGGCAAAGCAGCCCCTCTTATGCTAAATTCCAATTGATCTAACATCGGTTTTTTATACAGGCGCATTCCGCTATGCAAGTCCAGTATTTTTTTGCCAAATAATACCGATGCCAAAATAGCAAAACCCAGGTTCGCGAAATAATTGATTAAAGGCATCGCCTTGGGTTTCTTTCCTAATCTACAACCATCAATTAAGTCATAATTACCTTCATGGGCAATTTTTAAAAATTGAGGGATCATAATTACAGGATATGTATTATCACAATCCAGAGTAATGACATATTCCCCAGAAGCAGATCTCAGAGCTAAAGCCATTGCTGGGCCATATCCTTGGGGTGGGAATTGCCTGATTACCTTAACGCCTAGCTCCTCAGCAATCTGGGGGGTTTTATCATTGCTTGAATCCACAATTAATATTTCAGCGTTAGGAGCATATTTACGTATGTCTGTAACAACCTCCCGAATCGCTCTTTCTTCGTTCTTGGTTATCATCGCAATGCTTAATAACATCGGTGCCTCCTCCGTTTAGATTTTTGACAAAGTAAAGAATATCCGGCAGAGCCGGAGTTGAAACAGCAAGTTCGTAACACCACCTTTTCAGCGCCCTGGCATGTTGACGCAGTTTTAACTTTTTTTATCAAAAGTTCAACTATGATAGGGGGGGTCATCGAATTTTCTCAGCAACAATAATAATTCTAAATGCAAACAACTCTTTTAAGAGAAAGCCTAGAACATACTCAATAGGATAAATATATTTTTGATAGAAGCGATAACCTTGCGAATCAATAATACTTTTTTTGTTATTACTATGATGATAATATTTCTTAATCATAGGCAGGAAAGCTCGTATCATCATTGGTGTGTAATCAATTCTCGTGATTTTATATCCAGCAGCTTTTACTAATTCTCTAGCCGATTTATATGTAAAAAATCGAATATGTGTTCGATCCATCACTCCTGTAGGTTGGTAGTCAAAGTGGCCAAAAAGAAATTTCAAGCGATTATCCCAAACAACCACATTCGGTACAGATATATAGATATGACCGCTGCTTTTCAAGAAATTACTATATTCGCATAAAGTGGAAAATGGATCATATAAATGCTCAAGCACATCTGAAAATATTAGATGGTCAAATAGTATGTTATTGATTTTTGGGATTATTGATGAAATATTATGAAGATCATCAACAATAACACGATCTAATCTAAGTTTTGCTGTATTAGCCGCAGCATTATTAGATTCTATTCCCCAAACACAATATCCTTTTGATTTTATCGACTCACCCAATCCCCCCACTCCACACCCAACATCCAAGACCATATTATTGAACTTATCTATATTATAAGGAAATTGCTCAATAATACCAGGGTTTATTTCCTCAAGATATTCATAAATTTGCTTTGAAACATCTATCATATTACCTCTTATTCATGTTTTTCTGCAATAACCAAATACCCTAAAGTATCATTAATTGAGCCAATGTTAAAAAATAAGCTTATTAGACCGACTATGTGGAATATCAACAAAATTGGTAAACACACTATTGTCAACAACATATATGCCAACTTAACAAAGATGAACTGTTTTTGCGTTACTAATCTAAAGAAAATATTGATAACCTTATGACAAGCAACTGTAATATCTGTCCCCTGAGCTCTAATCTCGATTTTATTGAATCCTGCATTTTCTAATAAATCTTTTAACATCGAAGGTGTATATCGGAAGTAATCATATGACTGTAATGATATTTATACGAAAAAGGAACGGTAAAAATTAATTTTTTCCCCACCTTTAAAACTCGATTACACTCTTGTAAAAAAACCAGCGGTTTATTTACATGTTCTAACACTTCCGTATGAAAAACCATATCAAAACTATTCGATTCTTTAGGAAAAGTATTTCCTTCAAAGATTTCTATATTTTCTTCTTGCCCCCGCATCGAAAATTCTTCAGAAACTTTATGGTCTATCCCATAATATGATGCATCTTTCAAGAGAAATCTATAAGGTGAATTCCCACAACCAACATCCAAAACCTTTCCTTTTGTATTTATCAAATGATCTTTAATTGAATAATATATCGAAGCAAGCTTAATATCGAAAAATGTTCTCGCTATCAAGTACACGCCTCCTTGAAGCGGAATACTTCTTGCCTTCTCGATAAATAAGTTGTCCTTTTTTTTCATACCCTATTACCTCCTTATGTATTATTAAAGAATTATTTCATCATACTTCTAATGGATAATTGGATTGCTTCTTTCGATGAATATTTACTCTTCCATCCCAGGGAATGAATTTTGGTTAAATTGAACCGAACAATTGGTACATCCCCTTTCCAACCTCGATCTCCACCAGTAAATTCCAATTGCACATCATTAAGCCCCATCTCTTCTATCACAAGGTCAGCGATTTCTCGTACAGTGATATAGTCTCCTGTTGCCACATTGAAGTAATCAAATTGGCTCTGAGATTCGATTTCCGAGATAAAAATAGCATCTAAAACATCGTCCACATAAATATATGATTTACTTTGGGTTCCATCCCCCAAAATCGTCAAACGATCAGGGGTTTGCAGTAGTCTACGGATAAAATCAAAAGCCACGCCGTGTGTTTGGCGCGGTCCTACCACATTTGCAAAACGATAAGCTCGCCCAACCATATCAAACATGTGACAATACGAACAAATCAAGGCTTCTCCTGCAAGTTTACTGGCACCGTAGGTGGAAATAGGGAGCATGGGAGCATAATCTTCAGTCACCTCCTGGTACCCGGTTTCTCCGTACACCCCGCTGCCCGAGGCATATATAATCTTCTTGCCGCCATTTATTCGCATTGCTTCCAATATATTTTGGGTTAAATATGTTCCCTCCCAAAAATCAACATCCGGCTGAGTAATGGCTTTGGCTATGTCCGGGTTCGAGGCAAAATGAAAAACTGTCTCGCTGCCAGACATGGCTTTTACCAGATGATCCAAATCCTTGATATCAGCCCGTACTACAGTTACCCTTGGGTTATTTACTATGTCAGTGATGTGCCTATCTTTGCCAGAAGTGAAATTGTCGTAAATCACTAAACCCTCACAAACAGGATCTTTCAAAATACGATGAGCCACATGACTGCCGATAAAGCCAGCCCCACCAGCGATAAAATATTTCATGGGTGTCCTTTCACGGAACATTCAATTTGGACCAAATTACACTGGTTTGTTATCGAGAGTAACCAATTGCTTCAATCCGGAAAAAGATTAATTCTTTTTCTTTATACGTTGCTTGGTTCTTGAATTATCTTATTCATCTCGTCTCTACTTACTGATACTCACTAAGAAATCTATGCTTTTACAACTTGTTAGAACGAGCTTTTTTTCAACTTAACGGATACTATAACATTTCGTGTCAATTTTAATCCTACTCGCTAAATTAAAGACTTTGAATTCATACTAAGGCTTACTCCTTAATCAAAGCTTTTCCAATTTCCTCAGCGGATGGCAACCGCAGCCTTTCCATTTCTTCATAGTGCATGACTTTTATGCTTTTGACTATATTACACATTCAATGCCGGAACAGTCGGATCCTATTGAATAGGGAAGCGCGTTTATACATCCAGAAACTCAATCCCAATGCGATTTGCAGAATTAGCAAAACATCCAGGCTTTCAGAATAGCGAGGGTTTATTGCTTGACGATTAATAAGAAGCAAGAAATCATTCGCAAGAAAAAAGGCTATAGGGGCAAGAAAGACTGGATTTTTATACCATAATATATACAGGCTGGAAAGCAGTGCAAGAAAATATAATATTCCGTACCAATTGTAGCTCTGTGAGATGTTATAGTATCCGGTAATAATGTCACCAGGATTAGACGACTTCTCTTCCAAAAATAATGAATTAGGAAGATATTGACTTAATATATTCCTTTTCTGTGCGAGTGTAGCCGGGTCGTCTGGAAATAATGAATATCCACCAACACTTGACATAAGCATTCTATACTGCCGTAATATACTAGCAACATCGGCTTGCCACGGCACAAGACTATTTGAATTCTTGCCAATCTCGTCCAGAATGCTTGCTGAATGGAATGTGTTATAAGCCAGACCTCTTGCACCAAGTACTTGGTTTACTGACCCATACAAGGTAGCATGAATAAAATCCGTACTCGGAGACTGATCCTTGGTCAAAATAAAAGAGCTATATATTGGCCAACCAAGACAAGCCTTTGCTTCTTCGCTTATCGAAGTATATGGATACAGCAAACTGCGCGAATCGAAATTTCCTGAAAAGAGTGTCCTCCCTAAGAAATGATGACTTGTCTGGGTCTCATCGACTTGAAAGTATCCGTAATGCAAGTAATTGTAATCGCTAAAACCGACATACACTAACCCAACCGCCAGCACGGGGATCGAGTAATGGGCAAATAGAAAAAAAATGGACCGGAGGCGCTCCCAGATCTTCACCGGTGACATAAATCGTTTAATGACCTCCACAACCAAAAACGGGAGCATAGCCAGTGGCAGCAGGATACCATTCTCGCGTACAAGGAATGCTACTGCGCAGATGATCGCATAAATAACAAGCCAGATTTCGGAGAATGGTTTGCGGCTTGTAAAATGAGCAATAAGCGCAGTTATTCCCAACAAAACCAGGCTGGCAAATAGACTCTCGCGTAATATCCAGCTTGCCCAGGCTACTTGTGCGGGGCTAATTACACATAAAATTACAAGGAGAACGGCTGCAAAAGGATTCAGCCATCTTCGAAGTATCCAAAGGCAAAGCATCGTTGATATAACCAGCAACAATGCCTGGAATAAGATAACTCCGTTAAGGCTGTTGCCGGACAACCACAAGGCCAGTCCCAGAAATAAAGGATATCCTGGCAAACGGTACACATTAAACCACCCTCCACCTTTAGCCAGGAGGAGATAGCCTAAAGGATCAGCAGCATTTAAGAGAACTGTTGAATTGACAACCAGAAACAGCATAAATCCTGCTGCCACGTGGCACAGCAAATACACCCACCAGGGATAATTTGCCAGATGAGTGTTCTTGATTGCACTTCCAAGATTCTCAACCGCTCTCGGTAACAAGGATAAAGGAATAACAAATAGCAAAAAGATTGAGAATAAGAGCATCCACACCTTTACCGTTGTCCTTCCAATAATGCCGGTATCAGAAAGTACGGGTTTAATTTCTTTGGCTAACGTTAATTTACCCCCTGTATTGCTTTCAATACTATAGACACCGTTGATCAATTTAACCGAAATTTCTCTGGAAATAAATTGATCAGCGCTAGCTTGAATATTGCCAACGCCGGCTCCCGGAAGATTGCCAAATGATAAAGATGAATTCAACTCCAATTCGTGAAATGTTGCCCCATAAAAGCCAGATTTATAAACAAGGGAAATATGATATTCCGGACGTGGTGGTAAATCACCCAGCCAAACACTGGCAACTTCGCCCGATTTTGCCAGAGTGTTACTTGCCTCCGAGAAAGGAACAAGAGGTAGACATTCGATTTGTTTCTCATCCCAACAAATATCAATCTCTGTTTCCGCTGGCGCGTCCAGGTAAAGTCTGACGCGTGTATCAGAGGCGTAGAACCAGGGAGCCAATTGGAATGCAAGAAATAATGTAATAATCGCAAATCCCGTACCAACAGCAATAAAAATATTGTTTCGTTTTTTCAAACCAACCTCCATTGCAAATCACCAACTTTCATAATAATCATTTCTTTTGCTCTTCCAGCATCCACTCATAAGCGCGCGAAATTCCTTCCTGTAGACCTACCGTCGGTTGCCAACCCAGGTGCATTTTCGCGCGTGAAATATCAAGCACGTTTACAGGGACATCAAATGGGCGTCCGGGCAAACACCTTATTCGCAAGGGCTCCCGGACAAGGTTTTCAATGGTGCTGATGATATCCTTTATGCTATATCCTTGTCCACTGCCAATATTAAAAATTTTTAGATTCCCGTTGTAAATTGACGCTTTTAAGAATGCTTGGGCAATATCACCAGCATAAATAAAATCGCGCATGACAGAACCTTCGCCCCATAAAATTATTTCTCCATGATGAATTACCTTGTCCAAGTAGGCAGATATAACTCCTTGTGTTTCAGTAATAGGCTGCCTCTCTCCATAAGCATTCGCAGTTCGCAAAATAGTATAGTCTAATCCATATAACGTCCAATATAAATGCAAATACTTCTCAATGGTGAGCTTACAAATCCCGTATGAACTGGTAGGCTCGGTAGGATGATCTTCTTTTATGGGGATCTCTTGCGGAATTCCATAAACAGTGCCACCCGATGACGCAAAAATGATTTTTTTGACACCTGCTTTTCGCGCTGCGTCCAGTAAGCGCAGTGTACCCAGAACATTCGTTTCCACATCATAATACGGATTATCATTGGATGTCTGAGGGACGGTTGTGGATACCAGGTGATAAACCACGTCACAGTCGGAGATTGCGCGGCTGACATCCTCGGGATTAAAGAAATCCCCGGTGACAACGGTTACTCCTTGCTGATTAGAATATTCCAAGTAGCGTGCGTTTGGCCTATCAAATATGCTTACTTCCTGGCCATCTGCCAAAAGTGTTTCGCTTAGGTGAGAACCAACAAAACCTCCTCCTCCAATAATAATGCATTTCATTTGGTTTTTCCTTCTTGGATAATAATGGAATTGCTTCCATCGCAGATCGCTACTTTTTTATCTGGTAATCCCTGTTACATTTGTCACCACCGAACGGAACCCCTGGCTCGAGGCTACAAGAGGCAGCAACCTTTCAAGTGCCTGTGAAATTGAACCATCGTCATAAGGGAACGATTCAGTCGGATAATCCTGCCAATCCAGGCCAAGGTTAAAGATAGGAAGCAGGGATTTGACCCTTGCCCAAAACATTGTCCCGACTGGAAATAAAAGGTTTTCTGGTAGGGCATTTAACCCGAGTTTTTGACCAAGAGCTTCTGCGCAAGGTCTGTTGTGCTCCCATCCCACTACATATGGGTCATCTGGGAATATTATTCCGATGGTTGAATCGGTTGCCATGTGCCATAGGATAATATCCGCCATATTTTTCTTACCGCCCAGTAGGTTCTCCTGCAAAAAAGTGTTCCATTCTTCATCTATCCTCTTGTCTTTGATATTTGCCGATTTCTTTATATGCAAATGACCCACCATATCGTAATGATCGACAAATGCTGTACCGAAAGCGGTCAGAAACGTCCCAATATCGCGCCCAAAGTTAGGAACCACCCTTATCTTGATCACTTTTCCGGAATAGCTTGGTAACAATTTATTCTGAACTTCATCCCGAACCGACTCCGTCGGCACGCTGATAAACAAATCGGGCCTAACTTGATTCTCGTTCAATCTCTTCAGCATTTCCGGTAGCAGATCAGGATAATTGACATTTAAATGAAGAGCAATACGTACCTCAGGTGGTATTGGTTGCGAGTTTTCTTCAGATGTAATCACATTATATTCCCAATCTCCGGCTGGTTTTCCAGCACGCAAATAGTTTGCTAACGGATCACTTCCAGATTCAAACAACCCATACTGCTCCATAAAAATCCCAGGGTGAAAACCTGGAAACAACTTTCTTCGGCTTATGCCAGTGACCCATGTCCGAACATAATAACGTATCGCTATGTCAGGTGGAATTTGTAAACGCGGAGACATAAAGAAATCCAGCCGGGCAAGCCCAGATTTTATGATTTCCGAGACATCCGATTGTTCTTGGGCAATAAGATTACTTGAGGCCAAACCAATTTTTTCGAGTTTTGAAATGTAGTTCTCCATGTTAAACTCTTTGAGCGCCACCTGCCGTAATTGCTTCCCAACCTTCTTGCTGAATGATTTTGACTTTGCGAACGCTATAGCTTTGGCCGCCATTTTCACCGTATCCATATAGGGCACAACACATTCTTCACCAAGACCATTAGCAATCAAGATGTCTGCAATTCCTGTAGAATTCTCAAAACAAACCAATGGTAGTTTAAAAATCATGGCATCAATCGCTACATTTGGCAAAGGGTCCATGCGGGAGCTTAATAACAGAATATTTGCCGCTTTGTAAGCCGCCTCTATACTAGATGTCTCTTCCAAGATAAATATATGGTCTTGCAATCCCGCTCGATGGATTTGCTCAGCTAGATAGATTGAATATTGCATATCTACATCAGGATCATAGCCATTACCGATCCAGACGAATCGAAAATTCTTGTCGCGGCAAGACTGCACCACACTAGCGGCGCAATTGATAAATAGATCAACACCTTTCCTTATTTCTACCGATCCAACGCCCAAGACAACGACGGTATCTGCAGGCAAACCTTCTGGCCGTAGCGCTTTGATAACTCTGGTATCTTCCTTAGCTAGAGAAGCAGCGTCGCTCTCCACAATCGGAAAAGCGCAGTGCCCTTGCGGAATGATATGGAAAGGATGGTTTTCCAATTCAGGATAATCGATAACAGCATTTTCATGGGTCATAGAAGCAGAGAAAATAAGTTCATTTGACCATAAAATCGCTTCAAGAAGAATACCTCTTGGCCTGGAATAAGTGGAAAATTCGTGGATTAGACTGATGGTAGGAATAAACCACCTGGCCAGGGCAGGCAATGCCGCATAAGATACTATGCTGTTTACGATGGCAAATTTGATTTTATATAATTTCGCCACTTGATCAATAGCTCTGGCCACTAAGACAGGGCTACCATAACAACTCCCCGCTGGCAAAGGCCCTACGAGGAATGTCGATGCATTGCAAAAGCATTCGGCAATTGAGCCGGGTCCGAGCAAGACGGAGACCACATTATATTTTTTTTGCAAATTCTGGACAATATTGAGGCTAAGAATCGGTGCTCCAGTCCGAGAGGCTTCATGACTAACCACAAGTACCGTATCCCTTGATGGGTCAAATCCTACAGAACCCTCTTTAGCTTCATATATTGGAGGAATTCCTGATCTACCCTCGAATATTCCATGTTGTAGGTAGTGCTGATAGGGATCCACCTTTGCCTGGGCGACATCGGGGTAAATAGCCAAATACCAATCCTGATCAAATAAAGTAGAGGACTTAATCAAATCCAAATCTTGTTTCGTCTGCACGGGTTGTGATGCGCGACCTTCTTGCTTGCCATACATAAGATAATGGACAAGCGGATTAATCCCAGTATTTTTAACATCCGAATATGTGTCCAGGTACCAGGCGCTGCTAAAATTTGGTCCTGGGTCGCGGCCTTCGAAACCACCTATGCTCAAATAATGGAGCAGTGGATCCACCTTTGCCTGGGCGACATCGGGGTTATTGGCCAGATACCAGGTCTCATCGAATAATCCGGAGGATCTGATCAAGGCAATATCATTATTTGGGGAACGTCCTGCTTTCCTGCCATATTTCAAGTAATGAACAAGCGGGTTGATCCCGGCTTTTTTGACGTCTTCATAAGCATCCAAGTACCAGGCACTGCTGAAATTTGGTCCCGGGTCGCGCCCTTGGAACCCGCCCTCGCGCAAATAGTGAAGCAGTGGATCCACCTTTGCACGGGCAATCTCGGGGTAATGGGCCAGATACCAAGCCGCATCGAATAAGCCAGAGGACCTGATCAAAGCAATATCATAATTTTCTAATGTTGGGTGACGCCCTTCTTCCCTACCCTGTTTCAGGTAATGAACAAGCGGGTTGATACCGGCCTTTTTGACCTCTTCATAAGCATCCAAGTACCAGGCGCTGCTGAAATTTGGTCCTGGATCGCGGCCTTGGAATCCGCCCTCGCGCAAATAGTGAAGCACTGGATCCACCTTTGCCTGGGCAGCCTCGGGGTTATTGGCCAGATACCAGGCCTCATCGAATAAACCAGAAGATCTGATCAAGGCAATATCATTATTTGGGGAACGTCCTGCTTTCCTGCCATATTTCAGGTAATGAACAAGCGGGTTGATCGAGGCTTTTTTGACGTCTTCATAAGCATCCAAGTACCAGGCGCTGCTGAAATTTGGTCCCGGGTCACGCCCTTGGAACCCACCCTCGCGCAAATAGTGAAGCAACGGATCCAGCTTTGCCTGGGCAGCCTCGGGGTTATTGGCCAGATACCAAGCCTCATCGAATAAGACAGAAGACCTGATCAAGGCAATATCATAATTTTCTAATGTTGGGTGACGCCCTTCTTTTCTGCCCTGTTTCAGGTAATGAACAAGCGGGTTGTTTCCGGCTTTTTTGACGTCTTTATAAGCATCCAAGTACCAGGCGCTGTAGAAATTTGGTCCTGGGTCGCGGCCTTCGAAACCACCCGCGTGTAAATAGTGGAATAGCGGATCCACCTTTGCACGGGCAATCTCGGGGTAATGGGCCAGGTACCAAGCCTCATCAAACAAGCCAGAGGACCTGATCAAAGCAATCTGATAGTTTTCAAAATTTGGATGAAAACCTGCTTCCTTACCCTGTTTCAAATAATGAACAAGCGGGTTGATCCCGGATTTTTTAACGTCTTTATAGTTATCCAGGTACCAGGCACTGCTGAAATTGGGTCCTGGGTCGCGGCCTTCGAAACCGCCCGCGTGTAAATAGTGGAATAGCGGATCCACCTTTGCACGGGCAATCTCGGGGTAATGGGCCAGGTACCAAGGCTCATCGAATAAGCCAGAGGGCCTGATCAAGGCAATCTGATAGTTTTCAAAATTTGGATGATATCCTTCTTCCCAACCACTTTTCAAGTAATGAATAAGCGGGTTGATCCCGGCATTTTTAACATCCTCATAAGCATCCAGGTACCAGGCGCTGCAGAAATTTGGCCCCGGGTCGCGCCCTTCGAAACCACCCGCGTGTAAATAGTGGAATAGCGGATCCACCTTTTCCTGGGCAACATCGGTGTTATTGGCCAGATACCAAGCATCATCGAATAAGCCAGAGGACCTGATCAAGGCAAGCTGATAGTTTTCAAAATTTGGATGACGTCCTTCTTCCCGGCCTTGTTTCAAGTAATGAACAAGCGGGTTGATCCCGGCTTTTTTGACGTCTTCATATTCTTCCAAATACCAGGCGCTGCTGAAATTTGGCCCTGGGTCGCGCCCTTCGAAACCACCCGCGTGTAAATAGTGGAATAGCGGATCCACCTTTGCACGGGCAATCTCGGGGTAATGGGCCAGATACCAAGCCGCATCGAATAAGCCCGATGATCGCATCAAGGTCAAATCCTTCTTGATCTTCTGGAGCATCCTGACTTTTACAATCGGTTTAATCAGAAATCGCAGCATCCGGGTGCGACGACTGTTGAGGGGGGCAAGAAGGACACGGGTACGGAGGAAAAATAATGCAATTTTCCATGCCTTGCTGTTATTAATTTCCGCAAGGTTCTGCTCGCGCTCCGCCACCTGCACCTTGATCGCATGAAGAGACTGCTCCTTCTGTGTCACCTGCGCCATCAGCCCCTGTATCGAGCCTTCCTTCTGCGCTTCCTGCATCGAGAGCGCCTGAATCGCATGCCTGTTCTCCACCACTTGATTCGCCAGCGAATACACTGCCTGTTCTTTCTCGGCAAGCTGAAGGTTGAGTAATTGTAGGTTTCGCTCCTTCTCCGCCACCTGCATCTTAAGCGCCTGCGCGGACTGCTCCTTCTCTGATACCTGAGTACCCAGCGCCTCGATCTGCTGGCTAAGATTTTGGATATGGTGATCCTTCGCCCCGATCTGCTGGCTGAGATTTTGGATATGCTGATCCTTCTCCGCCACCAGGGCCGAGAGCGCTTGCACTGTGTGCTCCTTCTCAGCCACCTGCGCCGTGAGCGCCTGCACGGACTCGCCTTCTCTGCTACCAGGGCTGAGAGCGCTTGCATTGTGCGCTCCTTCTCTGCCACCTGCGCTGAGAGCGCCCGCACGGACTGCTCTTTCTCCGCCACCTGCGCCGTGAGCGCCTGCACGGACTGCTCCTTATCCGCTACCTGCATCGAGAGCGCCCGCACGGACTGCTCCTTATCCGCCAACTGCATCGAGAGCGCCCGCACGGACTCCTCCCTCTGCGCCACCTGCATCGAGAGCGCCCGCACGGACTCCTCCCTCTGCGCCACCTGCGCCGTGAGCGCCTGCACGGACTGCTCCTTCTTCGCCACCTGGGCTGAAAACGCCTGCACGGAATGATCGCGCTCCGCCACGGCTTGATTGAGATTGACAATCTTCCCATCCCGCTCCGCCACAGCTTGATTGAGATGCTCAAAATGCCCATTGCACTCGATCATGTAATCTGTATGCTGTGCTTCTAAATCATTAATATATGCAAACCCTGGGGAATAAGCTCGCAAATTATATTCAATTTGTTCAAAGCCACTTTGTACTTCGTTTGAATCTAAAGAAATCTCGTCCCGCGCAGCGCGAAGCAAGAGAATATATGCCTTAAGTACATCGTACGGAAGCCGTGCATCCAAGGATATTTGAGACAAAGAATATGTACTATGCCGCAATTTGTTGTTTAAAAAATTTTTGGAAAAATCTTTTAGTAAAGCATTATCCTTTTTTTCAAATGGAATCTTCAAATGGCTGGCAATGCGAACCAGTTGTTCTTCTGGCGACTCAACCATCAAGTCATAGTTAACAACCACTCGAGCTGTCTCTCGAGTTCCAATAATCGAAGGAACCACATGCTGAAGCCAAAGAAAATAGCTTTTTTCCATAGGCATCTGATCTCTTTTTTTTAGAGATTCTGCGACACTAATGGGATCCCTAAGTGAAATTATGAAATTGACTTTACAATCACAAGCCTGAAATACGGATTTCCAAAATCCAAGCAGGCGACAAATCCTCGGATCCTTTAATCCCCATAAGCCGTGATTCTTTGAAATACTTTCGGAAACGAGGCGAATCGCCTTTAAATATAATGGGCTGGTTATAGGGTCTTCAATACTGAGATTCCAAGCCAGACCAAGACGGTTATATGCTGATCCAAGATGCCCTAATAATTCTTCATTAATTGCTATACAGTCCTGGTCCTCCCAAAAACCTTTGGGATTATCGAAGCCTGCTGGATACAAATTGTCACCCAACCCAACACCTAATACCTGCAATGATCGGGTAATTACACTTGTTCCGCTACGATGCATACCTAAAACAACAACAACCCGGTTATTTTTGTTCATTTTATTTTCCAACTCCGTAGAAATAATCACAAACTGGGTTCCAATTTAACCATTTTCTGACCTCTTGGGTGCCCCCAATCACCAATGTAATGCATTTTCCATCCAGTCAGCCATGTAAATAATTCCAATTGACTTTTCGTATAATAGAAACAGTCTAAAGAATCGGATTTCAATGGATTTACTTTATACCGCTTCACTACAAAAAACGTTGCATAAAAAAAGACGCTTCCAGAGACGAACTCCCTAAGCGATCTAAGACAATCAATAATTGACCCCGGAGAAAGATGAGTGAATAGCGATTGAGCAATGATATAATCTGGTTGTTTAGAGAATTTATAGAATTCGAAATTATTAGAAATCACAAACAAAGGTTGCTTTTCATAAAAGGATTTGATGCCTAACTCTTCAGCAACCCCACGGATGATTAGGTCAATATTCTTATCAATACCAAGGTAATGCCCCTGGGAAAGATAATCAATAAAAAACCTCCCACCTCTTAATGATCCACATCCCAAGTCTAATAATATGTGCTCTGGCTTGAGTCCTTCGGACAGCATAAATTTGTATTGCAAGTTTCCAATTGATTCCCATACCGAATCTCCCCCAACAAATGCTCGGTGCCCCATCTCCCGAATCCGTTCTTCATCAGACTTTATCATATTTTTCCTTTCTGAATTCTTTTCATACCGAAAATACGACGAAATAATGGGTCTTCGACTTAATTTGTAATCAGCAGGTTTAGGGTGAACACCTGCCCAAAATACAACAAACGCGTTTTTTTGAACATTTCCACCACATACAGGTTTGAGATTTGGTATACGCCGTATATGCATGGGTCAAATATTGCTAGAAATTTACAGGAAAGTGTTCGCCTTTTCTCTGCTGATTACACAATTTGATGCAAAATACTCGCTACTGAGGTTAATAAGCGATACAATCTCACTACAGCCTTGTTCTAGCATAGCCCGATAAAAAGCTGTACGATCCTTGGGGCCAAACACACCACCTAGCACACCTATAAAATTTTGACATAGTCTCAAAATTATGTGCTTGAGTGAAAAGAGAAGCCTAAATCTTGACTCTGCTCGGCCTGGATTGCCAAATCCGGGCCTACTGTGCCGAATTTGGCAATCCGGCGTGAGCGAAAACTAGCCAAGCACATAATTTGCTACTATGTCGCGAGTTTCAAGGGTCAGGGGAAGACCTTGTTCTGCCGACCCATGCGCTGCACCTACTCGGCAGGGTGCTTCGCGAAGGCCTACCGAGTAGGTGCTGCGCACTCGGCAATCCAGACGCCGTCTTCATCGCGGTCGAGGCTCACGATCAATTTCATCTTGACCTCCTGGTCACAATTGAAACTACAAGCGTGATTCTACTACACATTCAAGAAGCGCTCCATTGCCATCCGCAACGCCGCTTCCCAAGGGGGCAGGCGCAGTCCGAAGGTGGCAGCGAAGTGATCGCAATTCAAGGCCGAAAAGAGCGGGCGGCGGGCTGGTGTCGGAAAACCGTTCGTCAAAGCAGGTAAGATTTCTTTGCAGACCTGTGTTTCCCGATGAGGATCGAACTCCAAAATTTTGCGCGCCCATTCCAGGCGGCTGGCATACCCATCCCCGGACAGGTGATATAAACCTGTGCGTTCACGGATATAGTCATTCCCTCGGGCTAAAATCTGGGTCGTCGCTTCAGCCAGCATTCGGCACCAGGTAGGGTTGCTGACCTGGTCAGTGACCATGTGCAGGGTTTCCTGTTGACGCGACCACTGCAGCACCTTATTTACATAGCCACCTTGCTGCCGTAGGCTGTAGACCCAACTGGTACGCAGGATCAAATACGCACCGCCAACTTGTTGGACGGCCTGCTCCCCGGCCAGTTTGCTCTCCCCATACACATTGAGGGGGTGGGGAAGGTCGGTCTCCACGTACGGGGCGCCTTTTGTGCCATCGAAGACATAGTCCGTGGAGTAGTGTACCAGGACAGCATTCAATTTACGCGCTTCTTCTGCCAGCACGCCCGGCCCAGTGCCATTGATCGCTTCAGCAAGTTCTGGTTCGCTCTCGGCCTTATCCACGGCAGTATAGGCTGTCGCATTAACGATGACCTGGGGGTGGTGCTCCTGCACTGTTTTACGAATGCTGGCCGTATCGGCCATATTGATTTCCGGGTAATCGAGCGCGACCACAACACCAAGAGGCTGCAAGGTGCGCTGCAATTCCCAGCCAAGCTGGCCAGTGTTGCCTAAAAGCAATAGATTCATTAAATTTCTGCCTCTGTCAACCGAAACAGATACTCGCCATAGCCATTGTTCTTGTATGAACTGGCTATCTCAATTAACATATCCCGGGAGATAAAACCCTTTCGATAGGCGATCTCCTCCGGGCAGGAGATCATAATCCCCTGCCGCTCCTGCACTGCCTGGATGAAATTGGCCGCCTGCAATAGCGATTCGTGCGTGCCCGCATCCAGCCAGGCAATGCCGCGTCCCAATTGTTGGACCTGCAACTGGCCCAGATCAAGATAAACCTTGTTCAAGTCTGTGATCTCGATTTCGCCGCGTGCCGAGGGTTCGAGCGCTTTGGCGAAGGACACCACACGTTGGTCGTAGAAATACAATCCTGGCACGGCAAAATTCGAGCGCGGCTTGGCCGGCTTCTCTTCCAGGCTGATGGCGCGCCCCCGATCGTCAAATTCAACCACGCCATAGCGCTGGGGGTCGCGCACCGGATAAGCAAACACGATTCCGCCTTCTTCCAATTGAGCTGCCTGCCGCAACTGGCCGGGCAGGCCCTGCCCGAAGAAGATATTATCTCCCAGGATCAGGCAGGCCGGATTTTCACCGACAAACTGCTCTCCGACGATAAAGGCATCCGCCAGGCCGCGCGGCTCGGCTTGTTCCGCATAACTGAATTGCATGCCCCACTGCTGGCCGCTGCCCAGCAACCGCCTGAAAAGCGGCAGATCCTCCGGGGTGCTGATGATCAGGATCTCACGGATACCTGCCAGCATCAGCATCGCAAGCGGATAATAGATCATCGGCTTGTCATACACCGGCAGCAACTGCTTGCTGACTGCCAGGGTGATGGGATGCAAACGCGTTCCCTTGCCGCCTGCCAGGATAATTCCTTTCATTTCTGGCTCTCCACACGTTCGGTATAGTTTTTATCGAGCCACGACTGGTACTCTTTTTGCTTGCGGATGGCTTCAACCCAATCTCCATGCTCCAAATACCAGCGCACAGTTTTCAAGAGACCTTCCTGCAAGCCATGTTTTGGCTGCCAGCCCAATTCCAGCCCAATTTTATTGATGTTCATGGCATAACGCCGATCATGTCCCGGCCGGTCGGTCACATATTTTTTCAAACCGGCATGAGGTCGGTAAGGCGACCCGGGCTGCAACTCGTCCAGAATAGCGCAGATGGCATCTACGATCTCCATGTTGGTGGGCTGGTTGTTCCCACCTACATTAAAACTCACACCGGTCTGCCCATGTTGCAGCACCTGCCAGATGGCCTCGCAGTGATCCTCCACATACAGCCAGTCACGAATCTGTTTCCCATCGCCATAGATAGGCAAGGGTTTTCCCTCCAAAGCATTCAAGATCATCAGCGGGATGAGTTTTTCGGGGAACTGGTATGGCCCGTAGTTATTCGAGCAGTTTGTGAGCGTTATTGGCAAGCCATACGTGTGCGAATAGGCGCGTACCAGGTGGTCACTACTGGCTTTCGAGGCTGCATAAGGCGAATTGGGGGAATAAGGGGTGGTCTCCTCGAAAGCAGGTGCATCTGCTGTCAGCGAACCAAAGACTTCATCTGTGGAAATATGATGAAAGCGGACAGTTTTTGCATCTGCCTTGTTTTCGTCCAACCAGACCTTGCGCGTTGCTTCCAGAAGGGAAAACGTGCCAAAGATATTGGTTTGCACAAATGCAGCCGGGCCAAGGATGGAACGGTCAACGTGCGACTCTGCCGCAAAGTGAACAACGGCATCAATTTTATAACGCCGCAGGAGGTCCTCGACCAACGCTTGATCGCAAATGTCACCTTTGATAAATTCGTATCTATCCAGAGATGGCAATTCCTTCAGGTTTTCCAGACTGCCGGCATAGGTCAGCAGGTCCAGGTTGACAATAAAAACATCAGGCTGGGTTCGCATAACGTAACGGACAAAATTAGAGCCAATAAACCCTGCGCCGCCGGTGACAAGAATACGGCTGAACATTATTCGTATATCTCCGCTTCGGCAAACAATTTACCCGCCAGGTCTTTTGGGGATAAGGCTGGCAATTCACCAGGTGCAATCGGCCACGGCACATTAAGCGTTGGATCGTTCCAGATAATCACCCTTTCTGCATTTGGATCATAAAAATCAGTCGCTTTATACAGTACCTCTGCCCACTCGGAGACTACATAAAACCCGTGCGCAAAACCGGGCGGAATCCATAGTTGGCGTTTGTTTTGTGCAGAAAGGAGGATGCCGATTGATTTGCCAAAGGTTGATGAGGAGCGGCGAATATCCACGGCTACATCAAAAATTTCGCCGGCCACAACCCGAACCGACTTGCCCTGCGCATGGCGAATTTGATAGTGAAGCCCCCTCAACGTGTATTGCGTTGAACGGGAGTGATTATCCTGCACAAAATTAAAACCAATTCCAGCTTGCGCGAAGTTCCGGGCTTGATATGTCTCCATGAAGAAACCCCGCGAGTCTTCGAACACACGCGGTTCAATGATGATGACTTCCGGAATATCAGTTCGAATAAATTGCATGGCTCCAGTCCCAAGAAGATACTTATTTTCCAAATATTATGTGATTATACTTTTCACTGACTTCACTTGCCGGGCCTATTTCCAAAACATTCCCGTGCTCAAGCAATAGCGCCCGCTGGCAAAGCGATCGAACGGTATCAATCGAATGAGAGACCAATAGCACCGTGGCACCGCTTTCACGGAAAGACCTCATCCGTTCGGTGCATTTCTGGGCAAATGCAGCGTCGCCCACAGATAAAACTTCATCCAGAATTAGAATGTCCGGGAGCCATGCAGTCGCAACCGAAAAACCCAGCCGCATATACATGCCGGACGAATAGGTGCGCAAAGGAGCTTTAATAAAATCCCCGATCTCGGCGAAATCTAGGATTTCCGGGATTTTCTGATTGATCTCTTTTCGGCTATGACCAAGCAATGTTGCGTTAAGATGGATATTTTCCATCCCGGTCAGTTCGGGGTGGAAACCTGATCCCATTTCAAGCAAGGGTGAGACCATCCCATTAATCCAGACCCGTCCCCGGGTCGGCATTAAAACGCGCGAAATCACCTTCAAAAGTGTTGATTTCCCTGCCCCATTCCGCCCTAGAATTCCAAATATTTCTCCTTTTTTTACGACCAAACTGACATCATTCAATGCCAAAAAAGAGTGATAGCGAATTTTGCCCTGAATCAATCGTATCATATATTCTTTCAGGGTGGCTACCTTCTCACTAGGCAAACGGTAGCAGACCGAGACGCCGCTCAAGAAAATCGCGGTATCGTTTTGTGGTTCAGGTGATAGATTAGACATGGTATGCGAAAGAGTTCGATTTCTGTGTAAAGTATATCCAGCCGATCAATAAAGTCCCCAGGGCAACCCCGGCAGCAATCCCCCACTCCGCCAAAGTCGGATACTTACCATCAAATATGACCAGTCTAAAAACCCTGATTACCGGGAAAAACGGGTTGAGGCGCAACAACCAACCGCCTAAAATTTTCGTATAGATTTCTTCAGGGACTATAATCGGGGTCAAATACATCCAGGCTGTTAAGAGAATCGGATACATTTCGGCAACGTCCGGGAAAAATGCGACAAATGTCGAGAGGATCAAACTGATCCCCAGCGAAAAGGCTGTCAGCAGGAGCATGGATACCGGTAATAAAAGAACAGTAGCCTGAAATGGAATTCCGGTGACCAAATAAATAAGAACGAGTGGTACCAGAGCAAGAAGCGTGTTTACAAGCCCCGTACCGATGGTAGCGACCACGAAGGATGTACGGGGCAAATAAATCCTCTGAAACAAACTGCTGCCCCATAACATGGCATTCAATGACGCAGCCGTCGTTTGCGAAAAGAAATTCCACGCAACTAAGTTTGTTATGATGTAAGCGGGATAAGTGCCACCCATATTAAATATTTGAGAAAAAACAACGGACAGAATTACCATCGTTCCCAAAGGATTGAGCATCGTCCATAGAATTCCCAAAACAGAACGCTTATAGCGAGTTACGATATCACGACGAATCAATTGAAAAATCAAGTCGCGATAGCGAAAAACAGACCGAAGTTCTTCGATAGCAGAATTTCTTTGTTTGGAACTGTCGTAGATAGTAGATCGTGATGGTGTTGATATATTATTCATAGGGATGAATTTTCCTCACCAATCGATTTTACCATATCGGCGCGTAACTCGATCATGGGTGAATTCAAATCACAACCGGACCCCGTGCCTGTCCGCCAGTATATCGAACGAGCGGCTCACCTCGGCTTTTATCTGCGCCTTTGTCCAGCCGAGGGCCTCACCCACATACTCGGCCATCTCCTCCACCAGCGGACGAGTCAACTCGCCCAGGAAAGCCAGCATCGTGCGGCGCAACAGTAGGTCGTCCAGGTGAACGATCTTCTCGCGCTGGGCCAGGAAGGTGATCTCTCGACGAGTCATGTCGGGCTTATGCTTGAGGGCCGCGTCATAATCGCCGGCCATGAAAGCGGAAATTTCCTGGGCGCGCGTCCCGTAGCGGTCGAACAGGATCTTCGGCCACTTGTCCGGTAGGCTGGTTAATTCGTAAACCTGGTTGAAAAATTGGAGCTTAATGTAGCCTGTCCAGGGATAATCCTTTCCGCCGCCGATTGGCAGGTTCTTGGTATCGGCCTTGTGCGGCAAGCCGAGGGTTGCCAGCACCCTATCGGTCACCTGCTCGGAGAAAGCGCGGTAGCTCGTCCACTTGCCGCCGACCAGGGAATAGACTGGGATATCGTCGAGTTTATCTTCCTGGATTTGATGGTCACGCGTGATCTGACCAGCGTTCTTCGCTTGGGTATACGCCAATGGACGTACGCCCGAGAAACGAAAGACGACATGCGAGCGGTCAACTTTGATGGATGGGAAAACCCTGGAGATCATCCCGAGGAAATAATCAACTTCGTCTTCGGTGCAGCGGGCCTCGTCGGGATTCTCGATCGGGATGTCAGATGTCCCGATTAAAACCTTGTCCATCAAGGGGAAGATGAGCACGATGCGCCCGTCCTTATTCTCGAAGAAGAACTCGTTCTTGCCAATCGCGGCGCGCAGCACTGGGTGGTTCAGGATCAGGTGAGAGCCTTTGGTCCCGCCAATGTAACGCGTTTGCAGGCCGAGGGTCCGGTTGGCGGCGTCAATCCACGGCCCGGCGGCGTTAACGATCAGGCGCGGGTGGATGTCTAAGACCTGACCGGTCACTTCATCCTTCAACGTGACTATATCCCCATTTACACCAGCCAACGAGACGTAATTCAGGGCGTGCGCATGATCGCCTTCGGCCTCGCTATCCAGGATAAGCTCGACAGTGAGCCGTTCAGGGGAGAGGATGGAGCCATCGTAGTAGGTGGCCGCGTAGCAAATTTCAGGATTGAGGTAACGGAACTTCTCCAGGGCGACTGCGCGCTTATCAAATACGTGCGGCGGGATGGTACCCTGGCCGCGCGTGTAGGCGTCGTAGAGCATCATGCCGATCTTGATGACCAGCGCGCCGCGCTCGGAGGGTTTCTCCAGCCAGCCCAGGAACTTGAGCGGGGCGTTGAGCAGACCGGAAAAAACTTTGAAGATGGGAATAGTGGTCGGCAGCGGGCGGACGAGGTGCGGGGCGTTCTCGATCATCCGGTTGCGCTCCTGCACGGCTTCGCGTACCAGGCGGAACTCGCCGTTTTCGAGGTAACGGATGCCGCCGTGTGCCATGTGTGAGGAGGCTGCGCTGGCGCCAGAGCAGAAGTCAGCGCGGTCAATCAGCAACACGTCCACGCCGTTGAGGGCCAGGTCGCGGAAGGTGCCAGCGCCGTTGATCCCGCCGCCGAGGATGAGGACGGCGGGGGATTGGGATTTGAGGGAGGTGAGGGTGTCTTGTCGTTTCATGTCGGCTTCAGTTTGTAGGGGCGACGTGATGTCGCCCTTACTCTATCCAATCAAACGTTCTTGTCACGGCCTTTTTCCAGCCAGCATATAGTCGCTTGCGGCGCTGTGCATCCATCTGGGGTTGCCACTCTTTGTCCTTGCCCCAGTTGGCGCGCAGCTCATCGAAACTTTTCCAGAATCCGACGGCCAGCCCGGCGGCGTAGGCCGCGCCTAGGGCGGTGGTTTCGGTCACTTTGGGGCGGATAACAGGCACATCGAGAATATCCGCCTGGAATTGCATCAGGAGTTCGTTGAAAACCATGCCGCCGTCCACTTTGAGAGCGGTCAGTTTGACGCCTGAATCTTTCTCCATCGCGTCCAGCACTTCACGCGTCTGGTAGGCAGTGGCTTCGAGCACGGCGCGGGCGAGGTGCCCCTTGTTGACGTAACAGGTCATGCCGACGATGGCGCCGCGCGCGTCAGAACGCCAATACGGGGCGAATAGGCCGGAAAAGGCCGGTACGAAGTAAATTCCGCCGTTATCTTCCACTGTGCGCGCCAGTCTTTCGACATCCGCCGATTTTTCGATTAAGCCCAGGTTGTCGCGCAGCCACTGCACCAGCGCGCCGGTGATGGCAATCGAGCCTTCCAGCGCGTAAATAGCCTTCTGATCGCCAATCTTGTAAGCGAGCGTAGTCAGCAAGCCGCTGTTGCTGGGGACCGGCAGTTCGCCCATGTTCAGGAGCATGAAACAGCCCGTACCGTAGGTGTTCTTGGCCTCGCCGGGGCTGTAACAGGTCTGGCCGAAGAGGGCGGCTTGCTGGTCGCCGAGATCGCCGGAGACGGGCACGCCCTGTAGGGGCGACGACACCGTTCGTGCCGCGAGCAATAGCGGCACGCCGGTGCGAGACGGCAAGCGTCGCCCCTGGGCGACCAATGCCCCCGGAATGGGGGTGAAGGTCGCCCCTACCGTGCCATAAATTTCCGAGGAGGAGCAAATCTTGGGTAACATGGCGCGCGGGATGCCAAGCAGGTGCAAAATCTCCTCGTCCCAATCCAGCGTTTGCAGGTTCATCAGCAGCGTGCGCGAGGCATTGCTTACGTCGGTGACATGGACGCCACCAGTCAGGTTCCAGATGACCCAGGTGTCGATGTTGCCGAAGAGCAGTTCGCCTTTTTCCGCCTTTTCCCGTGTTCCGGGGACGTTATCCAGGATCCACTTGATCTTCGGCCCGGAGAAGTAAGTCGCCAGCGGCAAGCCGGTCTTGGCGCGCAGGCGGTCTTGCCCACCATCCTTAGCTAGTTCGTTGCAAATCCCATCCGTGCGCGTGTCCTGCCAGACGATGGCGTTGTAGACGGGTTGGCCGATGGTTTTATCCCAGACGACAGTCGTTTCGCGCTGATTGGTCACGCCAATGGCGGCAACGTCGGAGACGTTGCACTCCGCTTTCTTCAACGCTCCGGCGGCGACCTCCTGTGTCCGCGCCCAGATTTCGAGCGGATCGTGCTCCACCCAGCCGGGCTTTGGGTAGATTTGCTTATGCTCCTTTTGATCAACAGCAACCACATGCCCGCCGTGATCGAAGATCATGCAACGGGTGCTGGTGGTACCCTGGTCAATGGCAGCAATATATTTGGACATAATCACCTTCCTAAAAAGTATTATTCTATTGTATATCAAAATTTCTTCGATATTATCCTTTCTTTGATTAGGGTGTGATACTTTCCCATCTGCCCCGTATAATTGGGCAGAATGGACGCCGTGACGAACTTACTCGAAGGAGTGTTCATGCAAGCGAGCGAAAATGACTGGGATGCTATCTACGCCGAACAACTGCCTCGCGTCTATAACTTCTTCCGTTATCGAGTCGGGGATGGGCCTTTGGCTGAAGACTTGACCGCGGTCACCTTTGAGAAAGCCTGGCGTAGTCGGATACGTTATCGCCGTTACCTCGGAGCTTTTTCTACGTGGCTCTTTTCCATTGCCCGCAATGTGGCCACCGACCACTTCCGCAAGAACCACAAGGAACTTCCACTGGACAATGCGCGCTTTCACTCTGACCCAACTCTTGTTGAAGAAACCGTCCAGCGCCGTCACGATTTTGCACACCTCTTGAAACTTCTGTCACAATTATCCGCACGTGAGCGCGAACTGATCGCCTATAAATATGGTGCTGGGCTGAACAATCGCGCAATTGCCCGGTTGACCCATTTAGGCGAATCGAACGTAGGTACCATTTTGAATCGCAGCGTAAACAAACTCCGCGCTGCGTGGGAGGACGAAGATGAACGATGAATTTCTAACCCAATTTCGAGAACCCCCGCGCCCGGCTTTCGCTCATGCCCTCTATGAGCGCATCTCGCAGGAAAAGGTAAGCCTGCGAGCCCAACTCGCCGGTCATTTAACCCTGCGCAACGCGCTGGCAGGGCTTGTCGCATTGATCCTGGTTGCTGCCTGCGTTTATGTTTTGGCCGCGCCTAAATGGGTTGAGGTAGATAACCGTCTATGGGTGCAAGAAAGGAGTTCGGGCTACGGCACTTCTATAAGCGATCTACCACCATTTTACTTTTACGCTTCCCCTTTGTTGAGCATCGAAGAAGCAAAGACTCAATCCGGCTTTGAATTTAAAGTCCCCACCTGGGTTTATCCTATCTTTGATTTGAAGGGAGCATCAGTTCCCGATATGTGGAATTCGGAATTGACTTCGGGATATCCACAAATAAACTTATTCTGGGAACGAGGTGGAATTCTTCATACTCCAGGGGAGCTTGCGTTCCAGGCATTTTACACCAAGATGTTGATTTTGGATAAATATTATCCTGCATCCTTCGGTATGGTTGTAGGCAGGGGGAGTACGAAAATGGTTGAAGTGAACAGCATGCCTGCCGTTCTCATCCGCGGGGATTGGGATTATAACAAAATATTTGAAACGCTTCCTTCTCCTGATAACGGTTATGAATGGGATAAACAGGCCGCGCTGCAACTCCTTTGGAGAGAAGGAGATGTTGTATATCGAATTTATGCTATCGATTCATTGGTAGATGCCAATGATCTGATACGAATGGCCGAGTCGGCTCGGTAAGCTTCTTCCTCCCAACCGAACCGAAGCGCCCTTTTCTCTCGGAAAGGGCGCTCTTTTTTCAATTTTGCTTATAGCTCTACTCCTCCAAAGATACAATTAGGATTCCCATCCTCTCGCTCCGGCTAAGAAAGCCTTGCCAGGCATGGGCTTTTTCCCTGCCGGTTGAACCTCATCGAGAACAAGCAAACCTTCTTGCGCGGCGACCGCTGGCAGTCTCTGAACAATGACTCTTTCACCAATTTTTGCTTTGCCAGAGAGGACATGCGCTTTGAGGATCTTCAAGGGTGCATCTTGCCACATCATGAATGCCCCTGGCCAGGGATGGAAGGCGCGCACCCGGCGCGCTAACTCCTCAGCCGAGCGGTTGAAATTGAGTAAGCCGTCTTCTTTTTTGAACATCGGGGCATACGTGGCCTGGCGTTCATCCTGCGGCTGGGGCTGGATCTCACCACTGAGGTAAAGGGGCAGGGTTTCGAGCAATAATTCTGCGCCGAGTCGGGATAATTTTCCGAATAAACTTCCTGCGGTATCTTCGGACAAAATGGGAATTGAGCGCTGACTGAGCAGCGGGCCTGTATCCACGCCTGCGTCCATTTTCATGGTGGTGACGCCGGTTTCGGAATCTCCCGCTAAAATAGCAGCCTGGATGGGTGCAGCGCCGCGTCCACGCGGCAGCAGCGAGGCGTGGACGTTGATGCAGCCGAACTTTGGCAGGTCAAGCACTTCTTGCCGCAAAATCTGCCCAAAGGCGGCGACCACGATCACGTCTGGCGCCCAGGCGCGAAGTTGTTCCATCGCCTCGGGTGCGCGCAGTCGCTCCTGAATGACGGGGAGGCCGAGGGCTTGGGCAGCCAATTTAACAGCCGGCGGCACCAGGGTTCGGCCGCGCCCCGCCGGACGATCAGGCTGGGTCACCACGCCAACCAGGCTGTAGGGGCGGGGTTTATCCCCGCCCGAAGCAGCCAGGGTCTCCAGCGCCGGGACGGCGAAGTCCGGCGATCCCATGAAAACGATACGCAGTTGAATCGTCATGCTGGCATAGATTCTAGCATATCAACCTCACCGTCTCCAGAATTGGAACAATTGCAGCCCCAACCCGGCCAGGGTCAGCGGGATGCCCAACCCATTTGCGATCAGAAAGACAAGCCTCCAAAAAAGGTCGTTGACAAACGGCACGTACCAGAGCACCAGGAAGACGATCCAAACCAACGCGCCGCGCGTCGCAGCCATTTTGAGGCGGACCTCGCGGTTCAGGTATGGCTCGATGACCCCATAGCCGTCGAAAGGCGGGAGCGGGATCAGGTTGAGCAGCGCGGCGGTGATCTGCAGCAAGGCAAGGAAAGCCAGGCCCGGCCAGACGCCCCCGCTCGCCACCGGCGAGAGACGCAGGATGACGGCCAGGATGACGCTCAGCACCAAGTTGGAGAGCGGACCGGCCAGCGAAACCGCGCTGACCCAGCGGCTGCTGCGCAGTCGCCATGTCTCGATGTAGACCGCCCCGCCCGGCAGGCCAATCCCGCCCAGCAAGAGGAATAAGAGCGGCAGAAGCAGCGAGTAGAGCGGATGGGTATACTTCAGGGGATTGAAAGTCAGATAGCCCTTCTCGCGGACGGTCGTATCGCCGCCGAAGTAAGCCACCAGCGCGTGCGAGAACTCGTGCAGACATAGGGAGAATATCCAGCCAACGAGCACGATGCCAAAAGTCATTTTCCTGGTTCCTCAATAAAGCTTCTTAACCGACGCATCCTGCCAGTTTCGGTTCAAGTAATTCGAGCAGGTTTTTCGTCCCGGTTGGACGATAGGTGAGCAATTCGCCGTTGTAGAAATACGCCAACGTACCGTAGAGACAGGGCGATTCCTGCGCGGCCTTAACGCTGTCCACGTGGGCGATGTTCACCGGGATTTTTAATTGTTCGCCGACCTTCGCAACGATATCCGAAACGTTCTGTGTGTACGGACACTGGTCACTGTGGAAGAGCGTCAGGCCGGGCGGAATATTTTGCGTGTTATGCCGAAAGCGCGGCGGGGGCGCATCGGGGTTGAGCCGCTTGACCAGCAGGTCGAAAGAGGGCGGGGCCTGGTCAGCCAATTCGAAGCCGTTCTTCAGGAAGAGTTTCGGGGTCGGCAGCCAGTGCGTCTTACTGACCACCACGGCCACGCCGTTCGTCCCTTCGGCGTCTTCCAGACAGGTTTGCAGTAACTGCCGGCCATAGCCGTGCTTGCGGTTGCGGCCGACCACCCAGAAGCAATGGATGAACAGGTATCCTTTCGCCTCGACCCCGCGCCAGGCGTATTCACCAGGTACGTACTCGATCATCCCGGCGTTGCGTCCCTTGACCTGGAGCAGGGTATAGCGCATCCCTTCGCGTAGGCGCGCCCGCAGCCATTCGATTTTGGCCTCGTAGCCGCGCCGGTAGGTGGGCGAATGCCCGCAGAGCATCTGGACTTTACCCAGGTCGGCTTCGGTCAGGGTGATGATTTGGGTATCGTTCATAAGGCCTCCACTATCGTTTGGTTCTTCCCGGCAAATCCTTCGCTGATTGCTTGGCAGATTTTTCTTCGACCTCGCCGCCGGTACACCGCAATTCCATTTCGAGCATCGCCTCGACTTGTTTCTTCTCCTCGAACCTGACCACCGCGATCTCGTGGGCGCGGTGTAGGATATAAGGATAAGGTCTCGCACCCAAGATCCGGCACTGCTCCAGCAGGGTGGCGTGCAGGAGATCGAGTTTTTCGGCGTCGTCCGCCACCCACTTGGGAAGCTCGACGCGCACCAGGGAGGGGTGCTTCTCGTCACCCACGTTCAGGTAGAAGAAGTGTAGGGCTAGATCGCCAGTGTAGTGGGCGCGGGAGCTGGATTGCAAGCCGAATATCGCCGAGCGATGACCGCCAGGCAGGAAGCTATACAGCCAGCGATCGGTCACGCCGCGCAGACTGTGCTTCTGGCGCACATCCTTGAGTTGATCGTCTGGCAATGCTGCAATTTCCAGCAAACGGACGACCAGGTCCGCGCCGGGCTTGTCCACATAACCGGCGACAGTCACACCCTTAGCCTGCAACTGTGACAGGATGGATAAATGCTTTTCGAGGCTCGCCCGGTATGCGTCCTCCGAGCCATTTTTCGCGCCCCACAGCTCGACCGGGCCATCGGTCAGGGCAAGGACCGGGGCAGGGCATTCTTCTGCCAGGTCGAGAAGCTTCTTGCGCTCGGCCAGGTCGCGGCCTAAGGCGATCATATCCTCGTTGAGGATGCCCGTTTCTGTGTACAGCTCGTTGCCATATTTCAGATCGCTAAAGGCAAAGATTTCGGGAGGCTTACCTGAGCCAAGCTCCATGACAATCGCACCGACATTGATCAGGGAATACAAGACCGCCGCGTGCCGGTCGGGGTTGATCTGCGACCCGTCGGCAGCGATCAGCGTAGCGACCCTGTGGGTGAGAGTGGCCTGGAATGGTGAAACAGGCTGCGGGTAGGACGCATCGAGACGCCCGGTTAAGGGCAGCGCGCAGCGGAGGTTGGGGTCATGCTGGCGGGCGCGTTCCACCTTAGCCTGCAATTCGTCTGTTCTATTTGCATAAAAGCTGAGAAGGTCGCGAGCGCGGCCGCGCTGTTTGTTTAGGGATTCTTGACGTTCACGCGCCCCTGCGCCAATCTGCTTGATCTTGTCATAAACCTGTTGAAAATCCAGCGACATTGCCTTTATCCCAGAACATTTGTCTAAATTCTACAAGTAAATCAGGTAGAATACAAGTATTGCCGCCGGGAACTTTTTTCCGCGCTCCGGCGTCATCCATCTGTTATACCATTCAATTCGATCAGGAGGATCGTATGCGCATTAAACTAATTCTTCTCGTTTCGGTGTTGGCCATCGCCCTCACGTTGAGCGCCTGCTCCGGTTCGGCCACGGCCACGGCCACGCCCGCGCCCGCCGACCGCAATCTCACGGTGTCCGGCAACGGGATCGTCTACCTGACCCCCGACATCGCCTATATCTACGTCGGCGTTCACACTGACGACCTCGATATTGCCCAGGCCGTAGACCGCAACAACACGCAGGCCCAGGCTGTGGTGGATGCCCTAAAGAACATGGGCGTCGCTGCGACCGATATCCAGACCAGCAGCTTCAGCGTCTGGTCTTCGCAGCAGAATGACCCAATGACCAACCTACCCTCCGGCTATACCTACATGGTGGACAATACCGTCTACATCACGGTGCGCGACCTGACCACGCTGGGGCGCCTGCTCGATACGGTGGTCAGCGCGGGCGCGAACAATATCAACAGCATCCAGTTCGACGTGGCCGACAAGACTGCCGCGCTGGCAGAGGCCCGCCAGAAGGCTATGGACAGTGCTGCTTCTCTGGCGCAAGAGCTGGCTGGTATCGCCGGAGTACAGCTTGGCGACGTCCAAAATATTTCTTATACGGATTACACGCCAATGTATTACTATGGGATAGGTGGAGGCGGTGGCGGCGGCGCAGCTCCGAATGCGACAGTGCCGATCCAGCCAGGCCAGATACAAGTTTCCGTGTCGGTCAGCGTGACCTACGGGATCAAGTAGTCCCCTCCCCAACCCCCTCCCGCCTTCGGCACCCTCCCCCATTTTCCGCAGGAAAATGGGGGAGGGACGGGGTGGGGGCTTTACCGGTGTACAATTACTTTACCATCAAGGAGCAACCAATGAAAACCAAACTCGTCTTCCTGTTTACTATCCTTGCGTTAGGCATCCTCCTGGCCGCCTGTGTCCCGTCCACGATCACCGTCCAACCCCAGCCCACACTGCGCACGCTGACCGTCACCGGCACAGGGATGGTCACGCTGACGCCGGATGTGGCCTATATCTACATCGGCGTCCACACCGAAAATGCCAGCGTAGCGGAAGCCGTGGCTGAGAGCAACACCAAGTCCCAGGCTGTGGTGTCGGCTATCAAGGGATTCGGCGTCGAGGCGAAGGATATCCAGACAACCAACTTCAGCATCTGGTCTTCGGATCAATACGATGACAAGGGCACTAAGACCGGCATCATTTACATGGTAGATAATACTATCTACATTACCATACGCGACCTGACCAAACTAGGCGATCTGCTGGATGTCTCTGTCCGTGCGGGTGCGAACACCATCAACAGCATCCAGTTCGACGTAGCCGATAAGACCGAGGCGCTTAGCCAGGCCCGCAAAGCCGCGGTCGAGAATGCCCAGAAGCAGGCCCAGGAACTGGTGGACGCCACGGGCGTGAAATTGGGTGACGTGCAGATCATCTCCTATTACGACAGCACACCCTTGTCTGCTGACTATGGCAAGGGTGGCGGCGCGATGGCAGCCAGCAGCGTGCCGGTCTCGTCCGGCCAGTATCAGTTGACCACCACGGTCACGATCGTGTATGAGTTGAAGTAATCGTTCCCGAACTATTGAGAACTGTGCGAAAAAGGGGTGCGGGGGTCGCGAAGTGCCCCCGCACCCCTTTTTTCGCTTTTTATTCCCCTTCCCTGGGGAAGGGGGCAGGGGGATGGGGCACATTAGCAGGATACATCTCGATCTTGAGAAGGCTCTTGGGTGTCACGTAGTGACGGGTGGGGGTTCGTGAGGGCGGTATAATCGCCTCCATCATTCCCAAGATGGAGGTACTTCTATGCTTAAAATTGGTTACATTGGGCTGGGATTGATGGGCAAATCCATCGCCCGCAACGTCCTCAAGGCCGGATTCCCGCTCGTGGTGCACAATCGTTCACGCGCCGCGGTGGATGAGTTGGCTGCCGGGGGCGCCCAGGCGGCCGCCTCGCCTGCAGAGGTCGCCGCGCAAGTGGACGTGGTGTTCACCAACCTGCCGGATACGCCCGATGTGGAAAAGGTTGTGTTAGGCGAAAACGGCATCATCGAAGGCGCACACGACGGTCTGATCTTCGTGGATAACTCGACCATCAAACCGGCCAGCGCTCGAATGATTGCGGCGCGTTTGGCCGAAAAGGGCGTGCTGGCGCTGGATGCTCCCGTCAGCGGCGGGGATATTGGGGCGCGCAATGCCACGCTGACCATCATGGTCGGCGGGCCAGCCGAGGCAGTGGAGAAAATCATGCCGGTCTTCTTGGCGATGGGCAAGACGGTCACGCACGTCGGGGAGGCTGGTGCGGGGCAGATCGCCAAGGCCGCCAACCAGATCATGGTCGCGGCGCAGATGGTCGCCATGGGCGAGCTGCTCATCTTCGCGCAGAAATCCGGGGCGGACCCGCAGAAGGTCCTCCAGGCCATCCAGGGCGGCGCGGCGCAGTGCTGGACGCTGGATGTCAAGCCGCCGCGACTCTTTGCCGGCAACCGGACTCCCGGCTTCAAAGCCTCGATGCAGGCTAAGGATTTGAACATCATCCTGGAAACGGCGCGCGAGTACGGCGTCCCGCTTCCTTCTGCGGCGGTGGACGCCCAGCTCTATAACGCCATGCTCCAGAACGGCATGGGTGGGTTGGATAACTCGGCGGTGATTGGGATTATCGAGAAACTGGCAGGAGAGATGTTAACCACGAAGGTTACGAAGGAGCACTAAGGTTCTTTTAAATCTTTCCTTTGTGATACTTTGTGTCCTTCGTGTTGAGAAAGAGATTGCAAATGAATCGCGTAAAGTTATTCTGGCCCTCCATCCGTGACTATCTGTTCATCATCGCCGGAGCGCTCATCCAGGCCATCGGGCTGAGGCTGTTCCTCGTCCCGGCCAGGCTGGCCAGCGGCGGGGTAAGCGGCATTTCACAGCTTATCAACTATTACACTGGCTGGCCTATCGGTTTGATGGTTTTCATCGGCAACGTGCCGCTTTTCCTGATCGGCTGGCGCTTCCTGGGCGGGAGAGGCTTCGCCCTGCGGACAGCCGTCGCGGTGGTCAGCTACTCCCTTTTCGTTGACCTGCTGCTGCTCTTGCCCTTCTTCCCCAAGACGGGCCTGACCGATGACCTGTTCCTGAATTCGCTCTACGGCGCGGTGGTCAGCGGCATCGGCTACGGGCTGGTCTATCGCGGCCAGGGTACCAGCGGCGGGTCTGACATCCTGGCGCGCATCCTGAACCACTGGCGCGGCATATCCATGTCACAGAGCTATTTGGCCGTGGATGGGTTGGTCATTTTGGCGGCGGGCTTTATCTTTACCTGGAAGAACGCGTTATACGCCCTTGTCACACTCTACGTCAGCGGCATCGTCGCCGAGACGACGCTGGAAGGCACGGGTGCGGTGCGGACGGCGATGATCGTCACCGCGCAACCCGAACCCGTTGCGCGGCAAATCCTGGAATGTCTGGAACGCGGCGTAACGGAGTTGCCCGGCAAGGGGGCTTATACCGGCGCGCAACGCACTGTGCTGTATTGCGTGGTGAACCGCTCGCAGGTGGCGCAGTTGAAGGCCATTGTTCAGGAGACTGATCCGCAGGCTTTCATGGTCATCGGCCAGGCGCACGAGGCACTGGGGGAGGGGTTCAGGCCGTTTCAAAAAAAATGAGCCAAGAGGATTAGAAGAGCCAAAAGCGCCAAAGTATATTCGCTTCTGGCTCTGTTGTTCATTCGGTCCTCTTCTAACTTGTAAACTGGATCAACACCCCCGCGATCAACGCGATTTGCCCCAGGTGGTAGGTTATCATGTTCATCATCCGGCCATTCTTGATCGGGGCGACAAACTTAATCCAGGCAAGGATCGCATCCGAGTAGAAGAACAGCATGGCGCCAACGCTGACCAGCACAGCGGGGGTTGCTTTCCACTCCAGGCGAAAGAGGGTCAGCATGGCCGAGAGCAGCATCAGCGTGATGACCACGCCATAGATGATCACCGGGCCGATGAGTTTCCTCTGTCCCTTGGCTGCCAGCCCGGCGACGATAGGACGCAGCAGCCGCGCCGCGCTGAACGCCAGCACGAGCGCCACCACCAGCGCCCAGGTCGGTGAGACAACCGGTAGGGGCAGGTTGAAGCCGACAATATAGAAGACGTGTGCCAGCAGGAAAGATACCAGCCCCGGTATGAACCAACGGTCGGAGAACATCAGGAACACGTCCCCGGCCAGCGAGAACAGGATGCCCAGCCCAAAGAAGATCAGGGGGAGCGAGCTAAATCTTCCCACCAGCGCCAGGACGAGGAACAGCGCCGCCATCGTCCACGGCTTGGCAATGTACTCGATCTTCTTCCAGCCCTTGGCGACGGCGATCCAATCCACCACAGCGACAGCCACCACGATAATTATTCCGGTAATCATTTCGTCCTCCTTTTCTTGATTTTATACCCGAAACGGCGAAGCGCGGCCTCGTCGTCCCGCCAATCCTTCGCCACCTTGACGCGCAACTGCAAGAAGACCTTGCGCCCGCTCATCGCCTCGACCTCCTTGCGCGCCGCTGCGCCGATCTTCTTGAGCATCCCCCCGCCCTCGCCAATGACAATGCCCTTCTGCGAATTATGCTCGACGAACAAGGTGGCAGCGATGAATGCGCCCGTCTCGCCCCGCTCAGTGAACTCGTCCAGGCGCACGGCCAGGGCGTGCGGCACTTCCTCGCGCAGGTAGACCAGGGCGGCTTCGCGGATCAGGTCGGCGACGATCTCGCGCTCGTACAGGTCGGTAACTTGATCCTCAGGGAAATCCGGCGGGCGGACGGGCAGACGGTCAATCAGCGCCCGGAGCAGTTCCTCGCGCCCGTCACCGCGTGTGGCTGAGATGGCATACACAGCAGCGTTCGGGACGAGGGCCTGGTACGCGGCTCGACGCGACTCCAAGGCTTGGGCTGTGAGTAGGTCAATTTTGTTGAGCGCCAGCACCAAATCCGGTGCGTTCCGCAATTTCTTGAGCAGCGAGGCGATGCGCCAGTCCTCGTCATCCGGCTCGCCGCTGGCATCCACCAGGAATAGAATAATGTTGACGCCTTCGAGAGCGGCCTCGGCTTCCTGGTTGAAGTATTCGCCCAACTTGTGACGCGGCGTGTGCAATCCGGGCGTATCCACAAAGGCGATCTGGGCCTCCGGCAGGGTCAGGATGCCGAGCTGGCGGCGGCGGGTGGTCTGTGGGCGCGGCGAGACAGCCGCGATCTTCTGGCCCAACAGGGCATTGATCAGCGTGGACTTGCCCACGTTGGGCTTGCCGATGACAGCCACGAAACCAGAGCGGTATTCAGTCATAATCACCAGTAATCAGTGTGCAGTGATCAGTAATCAGTTTACTGATGACTGATCACTGGTAACTGAAGACTTCCTTGGTTTCCAGTTAACCACTGCAATACTGGAGATAATGAGCGCCGCGCCCAGGGCAAGGTTCCAGGTGAGCGGCTCTTTCAAGAAAACCACGCCGAGGATCACGCCGCCCAGCGGAAAAATGTAGCTGACCACTGTGGTGCGCGTCGGGCCGATGGCATGGAGCAGGTAATACCAGAGCATCAGCGCCAGCCCTGAACCGAGTATGCCCAGCCAAAGCACGGCAACCCAGGTGATCGGCAAAGTGGGAATTTTGACAGGCTGTTCCGCGATGGGTGTGATGATCCACATGGCCAACGAGGCGGTCACCAGCGGCGCGGCGCCGCGCACCAGGCCGGGGACGTTCTCGGTCTTGAGGCGCGCATACACTGAGCTGGCCGCGTATAAAAACGAGGCCACCAGCACGGCGGCCTGGCCGATCACCGAGTTGCGCGAATTGGGATCGAGGTCCTGGATCATCAAGATCGCCACACCCGAAAAACCGAGGATCAAGCCAAGTACCTTGGGCAGGGTGATGCGGTCGTCGCGCAGGTACAGGTGGGCGATAAAAATTGTAAAAAGCGGCGTGGTGGCGTTCAAGATCGAAGCCACCGCTGAATCAATCGTCTTCTCACCCCAGGAGATGAGCACAAAAGGAATAGCGACGCTGATCAAACCGAGCAGGCTGAAGGTCAGCCAGGCGGCGCGGTCGCGCGGCCATTTTGTGCGCGCGAAGAGGGTGATCAAGATGCCGGTCAGCGCGCCGAAGGTCACGCGGAAAGCCACCAGTGCAAACGGGCCAATCTCGCTGACCGCGATCTTGATCCATAGGAAGGAGGCACTCCAGATCGCGCCGAGGAGAATGAAGATGAACCAGTCTTTGGGTTTCAAGGGTATCCGTTTGGATGAACGAATGGCTGGGGTGGTCAATATTCAGTACTGCGTCGTCGGTGTGAGTCTATCACAATTGAGGGTTTGGCCTTGTATGTTATACTTGTTCTGCCAAACAGGAGAGCTTCATGAAATACCGTGTGAAACTGGAAAAGACCGAAGAAGGATATGCCATCTGGTGTCCGGGTTTACCAGGCTGCTGGTCGCAGGGGGCAACCGAAAGTGAGGCATTGGAAAATATCAAGGATGCCATTGAGACTTACCTGGCGACCGTAGAAGAACTTACCAGAGGCCAGATGACACGCCTCGTTGAAGTTCCTCTCACCCATGCCTAAACTGCCAGGTATCAACCATCAACGCGCAGTCAAAGCTTTTGAGAAAGCCGGCTTTTGGGTGGTGCGGGTGGGGAAACACATCTCGATGACAAACGGCGAACGGATTGTTATCATCCCGCGCAATAATCCAGTGAACGCATTCACCATGGCTGGGATTATCAAAGACGCCGGTCTCGCAATCGAAGAATTCAAGAAATTGCTCTGAGTACTTCCTGCTCAAATCAAAAACCCGCGTGGCTGGAAAGTACGCGTTATTTTACGTTAGCACTGTCCCCTCCAGCCTCAGCAGCCATTCCTTGGTCGGCAGCCCCTCACCGCCGCCGTAGCCGTGCAGCTTGCCGTCCGCGCCGATGACGCGGTGACAGGGGATGACCAGCGGCATGGGATTGGTCGCTTCAGCGCGGCCGACGGCGCGCGCCGCGCCTGGGCGTCCGATCTGGGCGGCCAGTTCGCCGTAGGTGCGAGTCTCGCCGTAGGGGATGGCAAAGGTCGCCTGCAGCGCGGCCTGCTGGAAAGGCCGCATCAGCGACCAGTCAATTGGGATGGTAAACTGGCGGCGTTTGCCGGTCAGGTATTCGCTCAATTCTCTGGAGGGATCTCTCACTTTGTCGGGGTTGTGCTCCAAAGGTTGCTTGAAGTGTTTGACGAGATAAGCTTCGAACTCAGCTTGGGACTGGCTCCATTCCACCGCGACCAGCCCGTTTTCAGACATGACGACCCACAGGCTGCCAAGCGGAGTCGGGCCGGTCTCTCCAATCGAGATTGGAGATTCGTTACTCGTGATTCGTGCGCTGGTCATCTCTCAACCTCCAGTTCTTACTATTCTCTACTCTCTACTCTCTATTCTCTACTCTCTACTCTCGAATCTCTAGTAATTCGACGTCCGGTCAATCAGGCCGCGCTCGCGCGCCCGGTGGTCGCAGAAACGAAAGGTGTAAATGGATACGATGCCGAATAGCAGCGAGAGTCCGACCAGGATGCCGAGCAACTGTCCGTTGCTGAAGCCGGACAGGGTCGGGAAAGCCTCGGCCACATTTCCGATCAGCGAGCGGCGGACAAGTTCCAGCCAATAAGTGATCGGCATGATGAAGCCGATGGGGCGCAACCAGACCGGCAGCACGTCCAGCGGGAAGATGGCTCCGCTGAAGATGTACAGCGCGCCGGCCACCGCATCCCCGATGAAGCCGATGTGATGCACCAGCAGCAGGCTGACGCTGCCCAGCAGCAATCCCATCATCGCCAGCATGACCACGCCGATGAACAGGGACAGGAAAAACAGAGGCCAGTTAACCGTCATCACGTCCAGCGGCACGTGCAACAACCAGACACCCACCGCGACGGTGATGATGACCGAGAACGAGCCGGTGATGAAGCGCGCCACGCCGCGTCCCAGCAAATAGATCGGGATGTGGATGGGGGCAATGTACATGTACTTGAGCGTCTTGTAATGCTCGCGGTCGTCAATCACCGCCCAGGAGACGCCGGTCATCATCGCCCCGGCGTAGATGTAAAAGGCGTTGCCTAGATAGATATACGGGAAAAGCGGATTGCTGAAGTTGCCTTTCGAAATGATGCCGTACATCACCACCAGGATGGCCGCGCCGGAGAGCGGTTTGATGATCGAGTAGATGGCGAATAGGAATGGGTCAGCCCAGTTCGATTCGATCTGCCAGCCCAGCCAGGTCGCCATGCGGAACGATCTCCAGCCCTCCGCGTAAAGAGTGACAGGCGACGTGTGGCGGATTGCGGGTTGTGGGTTGTGCGTTGCGACAGCCATAATTCACCACACTACCTTCTACTCTCCGTCAGCCTTCCCTCGCGGATCGCGAGCTTCTCCATATAGCCCAACAGCAGTTTCGCGCCGACCAGGAAGACCACGCACAGCGCCATCAGCACACCGATCTCCACCCCTACACTCAGGAAACCGATCTTGAAGCCGGAGGGGAAAACCAGTTGGCGCATGGCGTCCATGCCCAGGGTCAGCGGGATGATCGAAGCGCCCAGCGCCACCCAGAACGGCAGGCTCTTGATCGGGAAGTAAAAGCCCGAAACCAGGTAGATGGGTTCCTGCGCCAGGTTGCACAGGTGCCAGGCTTCCCGGCTGAGCAGCAGGAATAGCGAGGCGGTCATCATACCCATGCCGTACAGGGCGGCCATCGCCAGCACGAATACGGCCAGCAATTGGAAGAAATTGGTGACGGAATATTGCACTTGGAACATTAACGAGCCGAGAAGCACGATGGCGACCGCCCGCAGCAGGGTCGCCAGCAAGCCGCCCAGCGCCATGCCCAGCAGGACAGCCATCATCGAATTCGGCGACATGATGTAAAGCGCCAGGTTGCCGGTCTCCTTCTCCCAGTACAACTGGCTGGACATGCTCCACAGGATGTTCAGCCAAAAGGCAGTCATCGCCCCGCCCATCACCACGAAGCCGACATATTCCTCCGGCGCGCCGATGGCGCGGTAGACCAGCACGTAAGCGATGACTCCGCCCATCGGCATCAGCATGTCGAACAGCATCCACGAGGTATCCCGCTGCTGCCCGATGACGCGCGGATAGGCGCGGGCGATCATGGTCTTTAGAAACAGCCGCCAGCCTGTGACCTTGCCTGGATGTTGGGCAAGAGACGAACTGCTACTCATCTTTCCCTACCGTTTCCACTTCTTCCATGCTGCGCCCAACCAGGTCAACGAAGACATCTTCCAGGGTCGGCTCGCGCTTGCTGAACTTCAGGATGCGGATGTTTTTCTGGGTCAAGATGTTGATGACACCTGCCAGGGCGGCCTCTTCGACCAGGATCAGGTCCAGCTTCGCGCCGCTGTCCGTCTCGGAGAGCGATGCTTTGCGGACCTCGGGCAGGGCCTCCAAAGCCTCAGCCGATAGCCCGTTCAGCGGACTGGTTTCGATCTCGAAGATGGCGTCGCGTTGCAGCCGCTGCTTGAGTACCGACGGCTTGTCGCAAGCCAGCACGCGTCCCTGGTTGATGATGGCCACGCGGTCACACAGCTCATCCGCTTCGACCATGTAGTGTGTGGTCAGCAGCAGCGTGCGGGAGCCATCCTCGTCCAGCCACTGGCGGATGAAGCGACGCACGTCGCGCGAGGCGCCCACGTCCAAGCCGAGGGTCGGCTCGTCGAGGAACAGCACTTCCGGGTCGGTCAGGAAGCCGCGCACGATGTTCATCTTCTGGCGCAGACCGGTCGAGAGGTCCGAAGATTTCGTGTGCATGCGGTCCGCGATGCCGACCATGGTGAGTAACTCTTCGATGCGCCGGTTGGCCTCCTTCGAGGAAAGGCCGTAGAACTGCGAGAACATCCACAGGTTCTCGCGCACGGTCAGCAGGCCGTAACCCGAAGATTCACCGCCAGAGACCATGTTGATGCGCGGGCGGATGAGTTGCGGCTGGTCAACCACGTCAAAGCCGGCCACGCGCGCCCTGCCCGAGGTCGGGGCAAGCAGCGTAACCAGCACCTTGATGAGCGTGGTCTTGCCCGCGCCGTTGGGGCCGAGCAAGCCGAAGAGTTCGCCCTGTTCGATCTGGAGGTTGACCTCCTGCAGGGCGACCAGTTCTTTGCGGATTTTCTTCTCTTTTTTACTGCCGCGTATCTTGTAAATCCGCCCCAGGTTTTCCGTTTCGATTGCAAAAGAGGTCATGATTTCTCCGTAGGAAGCTCGGAGTCCGAAGTCTCCCCTGGCCTTGCCCGCCACCTGTGCCTGCTTGTCCTGCTGTCTCGCACCGGCGTGCCGCCGTTGCTTGCCTGTCCTGGCGGCCAGGCCAGGGCGGCACGAACGGTGGCGGCCAGGCCAGGGCGTCACACCGTCCTGCGTTCGGTGCAGGGCAGGTGCAGGCAGGGCAGGCAGACTTCGGGCGAAATCAGCCTGTCCTGGCCGACAGGCCAGGGGAGATTTCGCACTCCAACAACGATGTTGGGCTTAAATTCCATTACAGAATTGTCAGACAAGCGTAGGGTAAGCGTAGGCTAAGCGTCAAGTACATTAAAGACCATAATGGTAATATTGGAGCGTAAGGCGATTTCTCTTCTCCTCCTTTCAACAGAGGGCCGGGGTCGGCGTCCCCGGCTCTCCAGATTCTATCACATGTTATAATCTCAAGAACCTGTCATTGCG
>Ga0315279_10001085_pt1 | contig 46941 bp, 31 predicted proteins | sample YL17G06_20_MG_FD_203694 | JGI IMG/M metagenome (GOLD analysis project Ga0315279, IMG submission 203694) | Sediment microbial communities from Yellowstone Lake, YNP, Wyoming, USA - YL17G06_20 | ecosystem: Environmental > Aquatic > Freshwater > Lake > Sediment | place: USA: Wyoming | collected...
ATGGGCAGGCGTGAGGCATCTAGTGCCTGTGCGAAAGCCTCAGAACCCGCATCTGGAACGGTTCTGCGGCTATTGCTTGGAGATTTGAGGGATTCCGGGCTCGCTAACTCGGTAAACTCGGGCTAGATCGGGCAAGTATCAGGGCAGCGAACCAATCACCTCGGCCGATGGGTCGCCGAAGAGCATATACATGTTGACGACCTGACTACTGTCTTGGTCGTCAAGAGAATTCTGGACCATCAGGCTTTTGGCGGTTTGGAAGATCCCACCCGGCGTGACTTGGCCCTCATTTAGGATGGCCTGGAACAGGTAACGATCGAACTTGTCGTTGGGCGGTGTCGGCATGTAGTCCGAAGCACCCAGCACCGCAATGCACTTACCCTCCAGCAGGAACGCCTCGACGACCGTATCGTGGCCCCGGTTTTTTATCTCGGCATTCTTGCAGCAAACACAAAACACCATGGGCGGATACCTGTCATTATGGAGCCTTCTGATGTCGCTGGTACGCAATCCATTCTTTGACGCCCAGCACTGAGCTTCTCCGTCGCCGCAGTAGTTGACGATGAGTGGGCCGGAGTTCATCTTGTCGATGACATTCTTCCTGTTGGCCTGGTCGTCATAGAGCGTCGTGACTTTGAAGCGCCTCTTGCGATCGATTTCACTTTTGATTTCTTCGGAACAAATCCTGTAATCACCCGACCCGGACACAAGGACCACTTTCCTTCGACGCGTGGTCGAGTAGGAGGCAAGCTTCCTGCAAACCTTCCGCATGATGTCTTGGTCGTTGGTTGGGATTCGGGCGACCGCCAATTCGGGTTCGAGCGAACCGAAAAGGTTGGCATAGTAATGGTCAGACAAACATTTAGTCGACCAGCACGATGTCGCTTCGTCGGCGGGGATTTTGTCGATGTCGCCGGCCAGAACGACATACTGCGGCCTTTCGTCCCAATGCTCCCAGGACCACTGGAGGAACTCCTTGATCGACTCTTTCAGGGAAGCGGCACGGAATTCGCGCTTGATCATGGTCGTAGTAGTTGCAATTGCTGTATGCGGGGCAAGAGATTTTGCCTTACGGAGCGGCTCCACGGCATTCAGCAGCGAGTCGGTGGTGATGATGACATATTCGGCTCGAATGCCGGGCACCCTCAGGTTTGCAGCGGAGGCGGGTGCCCTGTCTTTTCCAGAGGCGCGTGCGCGTTTAGGGGCGGCAGATTGCAGCGCTGCGGCGGGGGTCATGTCAGTGGATGGCAACGAACCGGTGCGGTCGAGGGCGTTTTCGATGTCGAGGATTCTGTTGCGGAGGAGGGGTGCCGGTGGACGGCGCATCTTCGTGATGCTGACACCTGCGGGAATATCGTAGCTGATTTGAATAGAAAGCGAGTCGACCACGGCGAGAGTCCCAGACTGTGGCCTGTACTGCGCGAAGTAAACGATTAGATGGGCAACAGTGGCGCCTGCCACTTTCTTAATCTTTATGTCTGAAAAATCGAAGTCCCTTCCTGGATATTCGTCATTCGATTCGTAAATGGCAATATCTTGGTTGTACTCCTCCACGACGGCCTTGTTCTCAACCAGGTGCCTGGGCATTGGACAAAGTCTGAAAGTGCCGGGCAGGTTGTGCATCCTCTTGTCGATAACGGTAGCCCTCAAGTTCTGGGAAACATCCGGAATGGCTACATAGACGCCTTCCAGCGGGATGGTGGGCGCACCCTTTTTGCTGCCCGATCCTGCGTTCGGTATCGAGATGACGTCGTACCTGGTTGCTGCGGTCTGAAACGTCCCCTGCCAGACGCCGCCGACCTGAAAGGTGATAATTGTTGAAGCCGTGCGCACATGTTCAACTGCACTCACGACGAGTTCACCGAAGCCTGACTTCACGATAGACCGGGTTGCGGGTGTATCCCTGGCTACCCCCGGCCTGGTCGCAAGCCATTTTTCTCGTTTCATAAATGCCTCCTCATAGATAAAGCCGAAATCGTTGGTCTTTCCCGGCGATCACCAACGCACTCGCGCGCTTCAGAATCCGATAAACGACTCGATGCTAGTGAGCGGCTTCCCTTTGATCCGAAACCGGTCGCCAGATTCTCACCATTTCTCTCACCGGAAGCTCTCCCTTTTGCACAACGTTGGGCAAGAGTCCAGCCGCGACTAGCTCCTGAAACCGGTTCGTTTCGGTCACCGGAAGGCCGTGGACGGCAGTGACATCAGAGTGATTGACCCGTGCATCGAGATCAACCTCCAGATGGACAGTTGGCGCAATCTATCTATAGGAACATCACAGTGAGCCTATCCTAGCGCATCGTATCCCTCCCCGATAGTGGAATGTTCGGCGATCCCGGTGTTTTACTCGAGTGGATGGCGGACAGGTGGATAGAGGCATGGAGATTGCGTGGAACCAAGATTCCGTTTCGCGACCCAAAAACCCAGGTGAATCCGACGACCCTCTCGTGCTGGGGATCAATATGATCCTGTTGTCTGGGCTTGGCACTCGCTCTGAAATAAACACCGAATTTTGCGCGAGGCCTGAGACAAAAATCGACTGTTTATGGCCTGACATATTGCTGCCAGACGGGTGTATAATCGCTCCACGTCCGAAGTCTACTTTGCACCAAACACGGAGGTGCAATGTGGGGATTCTCACACGGATGTACTCATTACATTCCACCTCTCGCACGCGGACGTTGCTAATCCTTAGCGGAGATTCCGTTGGTTTCTTACCAGCAAGACTGACGCATTTGCCGGCGAAGAGTGTTCGCCTCCTCCATGAAACCCGCACTGGAAGCGGGTTTCATGAGGATCGATAGTCGGCCCGACCTCTCGAATTGGATCTTTTTAGTTCCGGCTTGTCCGGATTAGAGAAGATCAGGCAAGGGTAGAAGGGATGAATCCTGAAAGGTGGCGGCAGATCCAGGCGCTCTATCAGGCAGCTGTGGAGCTTGAGCCGCGTCCTCGGGAAGTGTTCCTCAATCAGGTCTGTGGGAACGACGAGTCTTTGCGCAGAGAATTGGATTCTCTGCTCGGCCTCAACCAGGCAGCGGGGCATTTCCTGGAAGTTCCGGCTATGGAGATAGCCGCCCGGAATCTCGCTCGGGATGAGGCGAATGGCCTGTCACGCACGATGATCGGCCGGTCTTTAGCTCATTATCAAATCGGGGAGCCAATCGGCCGGGGAGGCATGGGGATTGTTTACCTGGCCTACGACACCCACCTCCGCCGCGAGGTTGCTGTCAAGACGCTTCGACCGGAGGTGATGGTTGATCCGGAACGAAAAAGACGATTCGTCGAGGAAGCGAGGGCTGCTTCCGCCCTCAACCACCCCAACATAGTCACGATCTACGACATCAGCAACGCCGACGGAGTTGATTTCATCGCCATGGAATTGGTGAGGGGCAAGACGCTCGCCCGGATGATCGGAGATAGTCGGTTGCCGGTTGGAGTGACCATGCAGCTTGCGGTTCAAATCGTTGACGCCGTTACCAGAACCCACAAGGCGGGCATCATCCACCGGGATTTGAAGCCTGCCAACATCATGGTTACGGATGAGGGCCTCGTGAAAGTGATGGATTTTGGCCTGGCGAAGCTTTCTCATCTTGAGACGGGTACTTCAGATATATCGACGCAGACGATAAAACCGCGCACCGAGGCGGGATCAGTGGCAGGCACGCCGGCCTATATGTCACCGGAACAGGCGCTGGGGAGGCAGGTTGACGCGAGGACGGACATTTTCTCCATCGGCGTTGTGATGTTCCAATGTTTGACCGGGCGGCTTCCTTTCGAACACAAATCCGACAGCCCGTTCCCTTTGAATTGGCTTTGGAAACAGCCCCTGCCGCTTCGCTCATTGGTTCCCGAGGCACCCAAGCTCCTGGAGCGAATCGTGCAAAGGTGTCTGGAAAAAGACCCGGCCGAAAGATTTGAAAGTGCGGATGTTCTGGCGGAAGAATTGAATCGTGCTTTGCAGTACAAGCATGGAAAGCGTCAATGGGCCTTGAAAATTGCAGCGTTGGTCGCGATTGGCATCGCTCTTTCTATGGGGATCCGGATTTGCGTGATCCCGCCTGGACCGGCTTCGAATACTCAGAGTACTGTGAACCTGGAGCAGGTGATTACCTGGGAGAGCGACGATACCGACAGCAGGATTTCCCCCGACCAGAAATTTCTTTCATTTATCTCAAATCGCAGTGGCCGGAACGAGATCTGGCTGAAAAACATGGTTGGAGGCGAAGCCAGATCCATCCGGTCTCATCCTGGAACCATCCTCTCCCATGCCTGGTCTCCTGGTGGCACTGAGATCGCATACCTGGTCCACGATCAGAGTCGCGTGCTCCTGCAGACGGCGCCGGCCTTGATGGGTGGCGCTCCAGGAGTGACCCCGGAGGTTGACGCATCCTGCAATCGAATCATTCGCTGGATCGGCCAGCACATTTACATGGAGGGGGGAGAGTCTCTGTTTCAGTATGACCTGAAGACACAGGCGCTCCGTTCGATGATTCTGTCCCGACCACCAGAATTGAAATATATGAGGCACTTCGATGTCCGTCGGGATGAGCTCAGGATTGTTTTTACCGCATATGACCGAGGCAAGGAGAGTTTATGGACGGCAGACCTGGATGGGAAAAACCCGCTGCGGCTGACCACGGGGGATGCTGCCGACAGACACCCCCTGTGGGTTCAGGCCCACGGGCCCGATGTAATTTATGAATCCAGTCGCGGCGGCCAACTAAATATCTTCACAGTGTCAACCCAGGGCGGATCCCCCCGCCAGATAACCTCTGGGGCAGAAGAAACGCCGGAAGACATTTCAGAAGATGGTTCGATCCTTACCTTCAAGGTGACCAAAGATGACGCCCATCTCTGGAGCCTCGATCCCAAGACCCGAGCCCAGCATCAATTGACGAATGACTCATTGAGCGATTTGTGGCCGACCTGTGCGAACTCTGCCGGCCCTGTTGCCTTTCAAAGAAAGCCGCCAAGGGGACAAGCCGGCTACACCTTCCTGGAGGCTCAGATTCTAATCGGCGACCTGTCCGCTTCGGGAATTTCAGCTCCTATAAAACTCGTCCGCGATGGTTATTCCGCCAGGCTCTCGCCCGATGGCCGTTGGCTCGCCTATCTGAAATGGACTACCACGAACAACCAGTTTTCCGAACTATGGGTCATTGAGCCGAATGGCCAGGGGCCTCATCGAGTCACCGTGCATTGTCCGACGTTAGGCGTAACCATGTTTCCCATTGATTTCCTCTTCGCAAATTTCGCATGGAGTGCGAACTCCCAGTATTTGTATTTCATCGATGAGGCGATATCCGGGACGAGCCGGGTCCGCAGGTACAACCTGGGATCCCCTGGGAGCGAATCCGAAACGGTCCTTTCCGCTGCGGCCAATCAGCGAATAGGCGAGCTTAGGGTTGCCAAAGATGGAAGCCGCATAAGCTATGTGGTGAGAGGGGGGCAGGATCCTGGCAGTGTCGAGGTGCACGTGCATGATATGGATACCGGGGAAAATCGTACTGTCTACTCTGCGCAGCACATACCAAAGAATTTTGTTCTGTTCTCACGCGGGTGGCTGGCATCGGGGCAGAGTATGATCGTTCTTCCCGCCGTCATCAATGCAGATGGGACGCAAAGCATAGAAATCACCAAAGTCGGGGCATCCGGTGGAAGCCGCCTGTTGAAGAGGGTGGACGGTGCTTTCGGGGCTACTGCCAAGCTAGATCCTTTATCTCAGACTCTTTACCTGACGATGGCAAAACAAAACATACACAACCTCTGGTCTTTCTCAATTGCGAACGGGGAGTTTCATCAGCTCACCGAAAACACCTGGCCGTCTGTGAGTTTTTCAGGCATCGAAATCTTGTCCGACGGAAGGATTCTTTACTCACGGCTCGATCGACATGGAGACATTTCGATATGCCGGTTCGAGAGCCACAATTGACAACTGACTCAGCAAATCCCAATTAGGAGAAGATTATGGCGAACAAGAAAAAACCGCCTAAGAAGAAAACGTTGCCGCCGAGACCGCTCGAAGTCGAGGTTATTGCCACCATTCGATGGTATGCTAATGCCATAGAGAACTGGGCGATCCAAGCCTATCTGGGAGACAGGGATAAGAAGGACAGTTTGATTGGTATACTAAGCAATGCGCGTCACGCAATGGAAGCCTTGGCCACGGCGGCTGATCCCAGCATTGATTGTCCGTGGCCGGTGGATGCACTCGGGTGCCATCCGCCACTTTCATCAGAATAAGCGCATGAGTTCGTAATGACAGCCCTCTGACTCCCAAGTGATCGTACCCGCCAGGCTGGTTTCGGGAACCAGGCTCGGCGGCAGGGACAAGCACGTCTCGCATCTGGCGGCCGTGAGTTTTTCCGTATTTGCCGACCCGCACTGCATCAGCAGCGAGCCATCTGCACGAGGAAGGTTGTGATTTGTCCGATCACCTCCACGCAAGCAAGGGCATGCCTGTAAGTAGCATGTGCGGTGAAACTGCACGACAATTGGAACGGGGGCGCAAACGCGATCCTGGGCCTTAGTGAATGAAAGAGGGGAAATAGTCGCGTGCTGCGCCATAATGGGTGGGCTGGCATGCCACCACTCTCCAGGAATTGGTCCAGCTGATTGCCGGCTACTTCGCGTCGGGCCGGCAGAAGGCATATGATAGTATTAACGTATCAGCGCACTTTCCGGTGGGAGACATTCCGACTTCTTCGGCGGTCTGACCAGTTGAGGCACTGGGGCACGTCCCGGGATTGGAGGTCTTCCCGCATGGGCATCGATAAAACAGGAAGCAGGCCGATCCGGGAAGACCTCCAATCCCGGCTATAGGGCGGAGCCTGCGCCCTTTGATCTCTACTCTCTGTGTCTTTTGCCGTTTCCGCGGATTCTCCTCACCAGCCAGGTCCGATTCGGTTGCCTTTCCTTCCAAACTCGCACCCGTTCTGGCCGGCTAGCTCTTTCGGACCCCGGATATTCAACGATGGCGCACCGTCTGGCGGGACCCCGCCCAGAGCAAATTCCTATATATCACCCGCACATTGGTTTCGGCACCCCCAGTTGAGATAAGCCCCCGGGATTCCGCTTGCTCCTCAAACGGTATAGAGGCAATAATCTCTTTAAGCGAAGGGATTCCCCCGATTCCCTGGAGCGGATTTGCTGAGAGCATCAGAAAAGCGGCCGACTCAAGAACATTCCCAGGATTACGAGAGTATCACTTTGGACGCCGGAACTGACAGTGATGACACCTTTATTCGGCTTGCGGATGAGTTTACCCGCGCCGTACGGGAAGGGAAAAAACCGGACGTCGAGACGTATGCCCGCTCGGACATTTTTTCCCTCGGCGCTGTGCTACACGAGATGGCGGCCGGACGCCGGGCGTTCAAAGGAGACTCGAATATTTCGACGCTGGCGGCCGTCCTTCACGACGATCCGGAGCCGGTCTGTCGGATTGTTGAAGGAATCCCGCAAGAACTGGGGCACATCATCACTAAAGCGCTGGAGAAGGACCGTGAGGTACGCTACCAGTCGGCCAAAGAGATCCTGATTGACTTGAATCGCCTGAAACGCGATACGGACTCGGATACGGCGGCAGCCCGCGCCCCGACCTATAGGGATTTTTATCTTGGGCATGAGGGGAAGGAGACAGGAAACAGCCTGTTACGGGGTGGAGAATGAGATGGTTTCAGACGATCAAGCGGGAGAGGCGGAGAATCGCCTGGGTGCGATCACCGTTAAGGGGGCCGAGTGCATTGCGATTCTCCACCTCTCCCCCTTGATCAGGCCAGGGGATGAAATATCGCGTCCTCCGGTAAAATCCGGAACTGCAAGGACGCGCACTTCAAGCGGGCGGGATGCGAGGCAACCGCTGCATCTTGCATGAGCGAGGTCGGGCTATTAATGGGAAAGTGCGGCGCGCCGGGGCGGCGCGCGGGGTTCGAAGGGATCTCGGGCCTTGCAGCGCTCGCTCTCAAGATGCGGCAGGATTCGAGCAACCACGCGTGCATCAGCAATAACGGAGACAATCTTCATCTCAGCGCCGCAGGAACACAGCATGGGATCTACTTCAAAAATCTTGGCAAGCAGGCGCGCCCATGTGCGATAAAATGATTCATGAGCGTTTTGGCATGAATCTCACCATGTTTAAGTTGTTGAGCACGAATTGCCCGATCTGGAGCGAGCGGAGGAGGAGTTGCTTCCGATCAATAGGCTTTCTTCGCCTCTGAGATTTCCGGCCTCCAGTCGGAACTAGTTGTGATTCTGGATCGGAGCCGGCTATGGCGCTCCCCCGGCTTCCGAAATTTCCCTGAGTTTGAAGATGGCGTCGAGGCATTCCGCAGAAAGATCAGCAACTGAACGGCGCAGGATGTAGATTTGAACGCTAAGAGGAGGCAGCAAATGGAATCATTACATCGACGGGATTTCTTAAAAAAATCCGCGGCTTCCACTGCCGGGATGATGGTCAGTGCTCCGATGATCGCAAAGAGCCCGGCCCAAAAGAGTCCGAATGACACGATCAATGTTGCGGTCGCAGGGATTCGCAGCCGGGGCTTTGAATATGGCGGAGGTGGACATTGTGTTAACCTGGCGAAAATACCCGGCGTGCGCATAGTGAAGCTGTGCGATGTCGACGAGAGACTTTTTTCAAAAACGGTGGCTGATCTGGAAAAGATCACCGGCCACAAAGCGAAAACGGAGGTGGATTTCCGCCGGTTGCTCGATGACAAGGATATCGATGCGATCTCCATTGCCACGCCTGATCATTGGCATGCGCTGCAAACTATCTGGGCTTGCCAGGCAGGCAAGGACGTTTATGTAGAAAAGCCGGTTTCCTACAACATTGATGAAGGACGTAAGATGGTGCAGGCTGCCAGGAAGTACAATCGTGTGGTTCAAGCCGGCACCCAGAGCCGCAGCAGCCCGGTTGTGCATGAGGCGGTTAAGTTGATCCGCCAGGGAGTGCTGGGCGAGGTCTACATGGGCAAGGCCTTTGTCTATCGCTTTCGTGAAAACATCGGACACAAGGAAGACAGCCCGATACCCGAGGGCGTTCACTGGGATATGTTTCTCGGTCCGGCGCCTTACCGGCCGTTCAATGAGAACAGGTTTCATTATCAATGGCACTGGGTCTGGGATACCAGCACGACCGAATTCGGCAATAACGGCACTCACGGCATGGACAGGATTCGCATGGCAATGAACAAGCGCGTTCATCCTGAGAAGATCCACTGCGCCGGCAATCTTTATAACCGTCGTGGATCGGACCAGGAGGTACCAAACTTTCAGGCAGCGACGTTTGAGTACGGCGACGGCATCATTCTGGAACTGGAAGTTCGCTGCCTTGATACCAATCCAGAGGGCGGGGAGCGAGAAGGCAGCCTGATCTACGGCACGGAAGGATGGATGTATTTGAATCATACCGTGTTTAGAACTTACCTTGGCCGCAAGAGCCAGCCAGGACCATCCCTGACCGGACGAGAAATGAATCCGCCGGTAGAACAGTTGGAGCTGCTGCATTTTGGCAACTGGATAGACTGCGTCCGCTCTCGTAAATGGCAGGATCTTAACGCAGATATTCTTGAGGGACACATGTCCACTGCCATGATGCATCTCGGCAACATTGCTTATCGCACGGGGCGCAAGCTGCACTTCAATCCAACTTCGGAAAAGTTTGTCAACGATGAGGACGCGAATAGCTTTCTTACCCGCGACTATCGTCCGCCCTATGTGGTGCCGGATTCTGTGTGACCAATCAACTGGATCGCTATATAGCAAATAGGTGAGATGTTTCACCTCGCCCATTCGCGGTTAACGTTTTAGAATGCCCGGCCTGCGGCGGCCACATGAGGATCCTGGCTGCTTTTCATCCACCTGAGGTGATCCGCAATAATTTGGACTGCCTCGCCCTGCCTTCAAGGCCGCCCCGGATGTCCCCGCAGTCCTGGATCGCGACATAGAGGATGGCGAAGACCTCCGGACGGTAATAGACTTCGGTCGGAGGACAATCCAACTGGACCAAGTCCAGGCTTTCGACTTCAAGGTTCCTGAGGCTTCGCTTGAGGACCTGCCTGAGCACACGCCGCGGTGTGACGCCTGTGTCACATATCATCGCCAGCCGGTATTTGCCCGCGAGTTTCAGGATCGTGTCACGGACTCCCGGAATGAGGTGGGGCGGTGCTTGAAGCGTGCAATCTTCCTAAGCTCGAGATAAGGTTTGTAGCTCGCGCGCCTTGTAATCGACCTTCATGCGGTCAAACATGATTTGAAGGCGTTGTTTGGTGGGGAGCGCACGGTAATGGCGCCGCCACAGTTCGTCAAAAACTTCCCGCGCATGCGCCCAGGCGCGACGCTGTTCTGCGAGGGAAGCGCGAACGTTGTGCCGGGAGAAAAAGGCCTCCAGTAGTGCACGACGGGCTTTATCCCTTTTCCTCTTCAGGGCCCCCTTCGGATCCTGGTAAAGCGTCATCCAAAAATCAAAGGTAATCGCTTTTAGCATGTTCTGCACTGAACGTGAGCTGGGATTATAGCCGTCAGCTCGTATGCCGGGAAGGGACGCGGAGATTTCCAAGCAATACAGCCAAAGTTCCTATTTCCTCGCCTCCTAACGATAGGGGACTACCCGGTCTGAGCACTAGCGCGCGAGCTCGAGAGCCGGCCCACAGCGTGTACGGATATTGTCTTCGGACAGGCTTCTGGTATGATCCGACCACACCACGCTTCGAGACTCATTCACGGAGGTGTTTGATGAGGTGGACTCATTCGACTCTGCTTCTCCTGTTGTTTGCAGGGCGATACGGATGCCAGGCGCAATCGGCGCAGATGGACCTGGCCGGCCAGGTCGACAAGCTGTTCGAGAAATGGAACAAACCCAACTCCCCCGGCTGCGCACTCTCGGTCATGAAGGACGGCCTGATCGTGTACAAGCGGGGCTACGGCATGGCAAATCTCGACCATGATATTCCGATCACTCCCTCCACCGTCTTTCACGTCGCGTCCGTGTCCAAGCAGTTCACGGCGGCGTCGATTGTGCTTTTGGCGCATAGGGGAAAGCTATCGATCGACGACGAGGTGCGCAAGTACATTCCCGAGTTGCCTGACTTCGGGCAGCGCATCACCATCCGCCATCTCATCCACCACACCAGCGGGCTCCGTGACCAGTGGGATCTGCTCGGACTGGCAGGCTGGCGCTACTCGCTGGACTTGATCACGGATGAAGACGTGCTGTCGGTCATTGCCCGGCAGCGGGACCTGAACTTTCGCCCGGGAGAAAGGCATCTGTACTGCAACACAGGGTACACCCTGCTGGCTCAGATCGTGAAGCGTGTCAGCGGACAGTCCTTTAGGGAGTTCACCTCGGCCAACATTTTCGTGCCTCTCGGCATGAAGAACACGCACTTTCGCGACGATCACGCCGAGATCGTCAAAGACATGGCTTACGGGTACGTTCCCTCCGCCGATACGTTCAAGCTCAGCATCACGAACTTCGACACTGTGGGTGCCACCAGCCTGCTGACGACCGTTGAAGACCTCGCCCTCTGGGACGAGAACTTTTACAGCCCACGGGTCGGCGGGAAGGAGCTGACAGACCAAATGCTGCAACGGGGCAAGTTGAACAGCGGCGAACAGCTTGACTATGCGTTCGGGCTCACACTCGGCAAATACAAGGGCCTCCCCACGGTCGACCACGGCGGCTCCGACGCGGGTTATCGCAGCGACCTGCTCCGATTTCCCGAACAGCACTTCTCGGTGGCGTGCCTGTGCAACGTTTCGGTCAATCCCAGCCAGCTCACACGCCAGGTCGCGGATATCTATTTGGCCAAGGATCTGAAGCCAGAGCCGCCCAAGCCCGAGGAGCCCGCTGTGAAGTTGACCGAGGCGCAGCTTGCTGGCAAGGTGGGGATCTATTACAACCCGGATGGAGATGCGATCCGCAAGGTTGTCTTGAGAGATGGCACCCTGCGCGCACAAATAGGTTCTCGAAGCATCGAGTTGAGACCGTTGAGCGAGGTCCGGTTCCGGCCCGCGGGACAGGCAGGGGAAGTACACTTTGAACCTGCAGGCGCCGCCGCAATGCGGCTGATCAGTGTGCCGGATAGCGGCGCGAAAGCTACCGTGTATGAACGAGCCGAGGAGTTCAAGCCTGCGCCTGCGCAGTTACAGGAATACGTAGGGCTTTATCGGAGTGACGAGATCGAAGCCGCTTATCGCATAGGCATCCAGGACGGCAAGCTAGTCATCGATCGCCTGAAATCGAAGACGGTGCAACTCGACCCTGCGATCAAGGACCTTTTCACCAGTTCTGAGGGGAGCATTAGATTCACTCGGAATCCGCAAAGCAAGGTGACGGGCTTCGTTCTGAACAGCGGGAGGATCCTGAACTTCCGATTTAACAAAACCGGAGACAACTCTCCATAGGCCAGAATCATCCCGCCCGTAGCAATCCGCGGCCGCCCGGCTGACCTATAGGGATTTTTATCTTGGGCATGAGGGGAAGGAGGCAGGAAACAGCCTGTGACGGGGTGGAAAATGAGGTGGTTTCAGACGATCAAGGGGGAGAGGCGGAGAATCGCTTGGGTGCGATCACCGTTCAGGGGGCCGAGTGCATTGCGATTCTCCACCTCTCCTCCTTGATCAGGCCAGGGAATGAAATATCGCGTCGTCCGGTAAAATCTGGAACTGCGAGGACGCACACTTCAGGCGGGCGGGATGCGAGGCAACAGCTGCATCTCGCATGGGCGAGGTCGGGCTATTAATATGAAAGTGCGGCGGGCCGGGGCGGCGCGCGCGGTTCGAAGGGATCTTGGGCCTTGCAGCGCTCGCTCGCGAGATGCCGCAGGATTCGATCACTAACACGACGGCTTCCTGGCGCGAGACTTCGGAAAGACACCTCTGCGATATGTTAACTTCCCGCGAATGATCCCGATCCGACTGCAGCTTATTTTTCCTATCCCCCACTTCTCGGAAGTTGTGAAGGCACCACATGGACAAGCTGCGATCCAATTGCAGCTTATTTCTCCCATCGCGGCTATAGGCCGCATCCAAAGAGGGAAAGAAGACTGAGATCCAAACCTTCTTGCAGAAACGCAAAGAAGTCACGGATAAAGATTCTATTCCCCGACAGCCGGCGTCAGTTTGCGGTCCGTAAGGTCACTCCGAGCTGTTCACTTGATCGAGAAGTAGCCATCCTCCATTGGGGTGTTGTGAGCGATCTTGATGTCGGAGATCGACCACTGTCCGAGGTAGGTCGTATTCAGCCCTTCGATCGTGTAGACCAGCTTATATGAATGCGGGAGTATCAAGCCATCCACCTCTTTGAAGTCGTCGAAATACTCCCTCACAGTGTGGAAGGTGTCCCTCGGGGGAGTCTCACCGGGAGCACTGGGCATCCCTGAGGGCTGAACCAAGCGATACTGGGTGAGGACGTGCCGGAAGGTTTCCGGATCAAAGTAGAGGCTGATCTTGAGGTCCGTGGTGCCCCGACGGTCCTGGTACTTCAGCTCGTGCAGACGCCTCCCTTCAATCTTCGTTATGCCGGTTGATGTGAGTCTTGGCTGACGGCCGGGGACATCCAGAAGCCCCCATGCTGCGCTGAGAACACCGCCGAGCAGGCCGTCCCTCATCATCACCTCATAATGATGGACAAACTGCGATAGAGGCGATCTCTCGCCAGGGCGGACCAGCCCCACGCTGACGCCTTTCCCATCGAAAGCCAGCTGCTCACCTGGAACTTGGAGTGACGTGAACTTCAGGCCGATCCTCGTGCGCCGTTCGTCCGACAGCACGTTCGCCGAGCCGCTGCCTTCTCCGTGGCCCCCGAGGCGTAGTACGAACGTCGTCGTGCCCGCCACCGTCCTGCTCTTGATCCGGCTGCGCGCCTCGGCGCTTCCGATGGCTGCCAGATGTTTCGCCACAAGTTCTTCAGGTTTGAGTTTTTCGTCCTTTGCCGCCGCGTCGGCAAGAAGCACCGTGAGTCCGCCAATCACGACCGCCAGAAGTCTGAATGCGCGTTTCATGGGCCTGTCCTCCATTCCCGGCGGAGGTCAACTCAGAGCCTTCCCACGCCGGACGTCGTGTATCAGCCTACCTCTTGCGAAGCCGGACGTCGAGCTTTACTCATCGCGTCGAGGGGAACCATGTGTTATTCCGAATATGATGACTATGAGTGAAATGAGCGGCCCTTCGGAATCCAGAGCCTGTCGCTGCTAATAATTTCGTATTGACTGAAAACGTTGCACTTGTCTACTCGGGATGCTACGTTCTGCAGCCATGGGTAATATCTTGATTTCTGGGTATAGGTGAAACAAGCGGCCCCATGGAATCCAGAGTCAGCTACGACTTCTCCCCAACTTCTGAGAAGCGACGATATGTTAATTTCCCGCGAATGATCCCGAGACCCATAAGGGATCCGGACGAGCTATATTACTCCAGGACGAGTCGCAAAAATTGTAATGCTCACACACTTCCGATATTCGGCACGATCGGAGGGTGCCGCCAGCTCAGAAAAACATCTGTTCGTCTATGTCGCGATCCGGTGAGTGGAGCGGCTGCGACGAGGACGAGGGTACGCCTCGCGGATTCGGCCCTACTTCTTGCCGGTCTGCACGAGACGCTTGAGTTCCTCGAACCGGTTCTGAACCAGAATGCACTGCGTGACAGGGGTCACCTGGGATTTCTTATGAATACAAACCGTTTCCCATCAGGCATAGCGGCATAGCTGGTCCATGGCAGCCCGTAGCTACGAAAAAGGCTTTGGTCGGACCCATAGGGATTTTTATCTTGGGCATGAGGGGGAAGAGACAGGAAACAGCCTGTGACGGGGTGGAAAATGAGGTGGTTTCAAACGATCAAGGGGGAGAGGCGGAGAATCGCCTGGGTGCGATCACCGTTAAGGGGGCCGAGTGCATTGCGATTCTCCGCCTCTCCCCCTTGATCAAGCCAGGGAATGAAATATCGCGTCGTCCGGTAAAATCCGGAACTGCGAGGACGCACACTTCAAGCGGGCGGGATGCGAGGCAACCGCTGCATCTCGCATGGGCGAGGTCGGGCTATTAATGGGAAAGTGCGGCGCGCCGGGGCGGCGCGCGCGGTTCGAAGGGATCTCGGGCCTTGCAGCGCTCGCTCTCGAGATGCCGCAGGATTCGATCAACCACGCGTGCATCAGTAATGACGGAGACAATCTTCATCTCCGCGCCACAGGAACACAGCATGGGATCTAGTTCAAAACTCTTGGCAAGCAGGCGCGCCCATGTGCGGCGAGCATCTTTGGTGAACTCCGAGTCCTCGTCGGCCCTGGAGGGTTGTGCTGTGAGACCGGCGAAATCTTGCGTCACTCTGGCGGTTACTCTCGACCGGTTGCTATAGGCTCCATACGAGCGTCGAGGACAACGAAAGCGCGTGAAGCCTCCTTCGAGGCGACCGCAGGCACGGAACTGCTCCACCGACCGCACCACGACGGCGCGCAACGGTCCGTGTTGGGGCTCGAAGCGCTCTTCGTAAGCCCGAACATAGCTGTCGAAGTGGTTCTCAAACAGCTGGTACGGGGCAGTTTCTTCCGGATGACGCGGCCGATAGGGAGTAGGCGGATCGCACACCAGAAGGCCGGGCTGCGGCGCAAGGGAATAGTCGAGCTCCCTCGGGAGTTGTTCGAGTAGACTGCTCTGGAGAGTGTCGCAGGTCATGGCGGCAGACCTCTTGCGGTTAAGAGGCCGCAAGAGATCTAACTGCCGGCGGGCGATTCGAGCCGAGTTTTCTCGTTGGGGCCAGGCGGAACGGGTGTATCGCCCAGGCGTTCGTGAACCGGATTCGAGGAGGCGCCCGGCACTCCGTCCGCGGCGATCGAGAGCTTGTCTCGCCGAGGTGCGGGACGCATCGCACGTGGAAATGCCATTGCGTGCGGTTCGGAGCACGCCTGGGATGTAGATGCCCAGGATGAAGGCCTATGTTATCCAGCCGGCAGGCGGACGAGCGAGCCATGACCTCGGAGATTGCGAAAAATCGATAGAGCTATCGGCCTCTGCAGGGCGCCTCGCCGATGAAATCCATGAAGCTGACTATTCGCACCTGGCACTCAGCTTGAGTGGAAAGAGCTATCTGGCGCTTGGTCAGTACGAACCGGCAAGAACAAATGTGGAGCACGCGAGTCGTGCCGCCGCACTCCAAAGCACGCCTGCGGCATGCGAACGGGTTGCGTGAAGTGCCAAAACCTCAAAGATCTTGAAGCAGTCCAGCCATTGCGCCTTGAAGTATGGACCTTAGATTATCCAGAGCGGCTTCAATCAAAAACTGATGATGTGGGTGAGCTTGCAGATAATCGCCCGGTCCAATACCTTCCCTGTGGAGGACCTGCGCTCATTGTAGACCAGATAGAAATCGCCGGTCGGCGTGTGGAATAGATTGAGCCGGAGGTTGCTGCTCACATCCTTGGTATCGCTGTCGTATTGAATCAGGGCATTGAATAAATGCCTTGTGCTGAAGGCATAGCCGAGGCGCGCGCCGATCAGATTGGTTGAAAAATCTCCACCCGACAGATGCACATCGTTATGGTTCCATGACAATCCTGCTGAGAATTTGTATCCGGGCCGGAGGTCGCCGCTAAGGAGATAGGACCGACGAGTGCCATCATAAAAGCTGCCGGAGTCGATGCGAACGGATCCGCCGATAAGGTGATTGCGATCGGTCACAAATGAAACATAGTAATCAGCAAAGCGGTAATCTCCGGGAGCGATGGTTTGATTCAGATGAATCTTGAGGGGTTTCTCCAGGCGCTCGAAACTGGAGATTCTGCCCGCCTGGAACTGGCTTCCGTTCTTTAAGACCATGTCGAAGTAAGTGTTGAGACTCTTGCTCTCCGGCGAGTTTTGAGGATCAGTGGTGTATTCAGCCAGGACCGCTGGGCCCAGGTACCGGATCCATGGAACTCGCTCTCTGGGCCGGAAGGTCAATTCGAAATCGCCGGCGTTCTTGCGCATGGCCGTCCGCGAGATATATCCCATCTGTGGATCAAAGTTCTCATCGACCGCGAGCCGCCGCGCGGAGAGATCCAACAGGTCGTCCTTCCATCCCACCTCGAAATAGGAAGCCCAGTTCTTGTCATGCACACCGGGGCTGTCCGTTCTGAAAACATAGGAAGAGACATCCAGGTTCTTGAAGAAGTTCAGATTGATATCTGTGCCATAAGTGCGGTTATATTGGCCGTCCTCGGCGATTTTGCTGGTAAAGAACCCTCCGACGTCCGATTTCCCAAGAATATCGCGGCGCACACGGATCATCGAGTAGTTGGTGTGAGGGTTCCCCTCGATCTGGTCCGTCTCCATGGAAAGCATGCCCAGGGTGTACTTGCCCGCTCTTCCTGTCAGGCGCGCGCCTCCCAGGATAGGTATCAGTCGGCCATCCTTTGAAATGCCGATTCTCCGGGTAAAGAAGGGCACGAAATCGGGACGCGGCTGGCTCACGAACGGCCTGGTGCGTCCCACTTTAAAGAGGCTTGCATTCTCCAGAAAGAAATCTCTCTTCTCGGGGAAAAACAGACTGTAACGGGTGAGATTGATTTGCTCTTCATCCGCCTCAACCTGCGAGAAATCGGTGTTTGCGGTCAAATCCAGGGTGAGCTGCGAGCCGACTCCGTATTTGACGTCCAATCCCGCTTCGGGCTTGAACAGGGTACCTCCGCTCGGCTTCCTCGAAAATGGAGTGGTGGCATAAGGCTTCACGTACAGGTTGCGTCCCTGCTTGATCCCTTTCAATCCCAGGAGGGTTCCGGCAAGCGAGATGCGCCCCAGGCGAAACGCGGCCGGCAACGGGGCCCAGTAGGAATCCTCGGATTTCCGCCGCACGCGCCGTTCGAAGTTGACTCCCCAGATCTGTTCTTCGGTTTTGTTAAAACGCAGGGTGGTAAGCGGAATCGCGATTTCTGCGTGCCATCCGTCGCGATCGATCCTGGTCTTCACATACCAGATCCCATTCCAGGCGGTATTGGAAGCGGTGCCATCCGAGCCGATCTGCATGTCGAACCGGGCTCCGGCTGGATTGATGCCGAAAAGAAAGCAGTTCCGGTCATCGTCGAAAGTGTCAAAGACCACCTGAAAGCCATCACTATCCAGAGTGTAGAAATCCGGCCGGATATCCTTGATGGTTATGCCCTGGTCGCCGGCGGAATCGAGGCAATGCACGCCGACATAGATATTGTGCTGGTCGTAAAGGATTCTGACTTCCGTTCGCTCGGTGGCCGGCATGCCCGTGTGGGGAAGCCTCTGGATGAAGTCGGTAGCGGGCTCGGCAAGTTTCCATTGCGGTTCGTTGAGGACCCCGTCCAGTTTTATGGCCCCATTATCCACCGCCACAGCATACATTTTCCTCCCTTTGTGAATCTCGGTGAGGCTGGTCTGCGCGCTCGCGGCAGACACCGTCAGGGCAATGGGGAGGGCAATTAGCAGAAGTACTGATGCCGGCGATCTCAACTATCCCTCGGCTGCAAAAGTTGCCTTTAACAGGCATCCGGTGGTGCGAAACTATCATATTGGATCGGGTTCTAGAACAGACAATTGCTTTACATTCGCGTTTAGATGACCAGCTCTTTGTAAGCTGTCTCCACGAGTTCAGCACCGTACTTGTTCTCGAGTCTCTTGACAATAAAATGGCCCCGCGCCATTTCCTGAAAGTGGTCCATGAACAGATAATTGATTGTCCCGCCTGCCGCTGCCCCAACAACAGGCACAGCCTTAGCCGCGACTTCTTCGGTTACGACGGCGCTGAATCGAGATGCAATGGCCGCAACGAGCCTCACCAGTGGCGGGGCTCCTTCCTCTGCCAATCCCCTTTCCGCAAGGTAGGCGGCGGCTTCTGAGACCGCTTTTGCCAAGGCTGCCCTGACAACCCAATATCCTTCTCCCGCAGAGTCGTCTCTTGTGCTCTTACCCCCAAGCGCGAGAACTTCCAGGCATGACAATTTGACTTCGAGCCGGGAGATGTTATGCCCTTCACTTCGCGCAATGTCGGCTATTGATCGTAGAATAATTGTCGTGGAAATTGGCAGCTCAATGGGTAGAGACGCAAGCCCGACTGCGCCTCCGGCAACTCCTGAACCAGTAACTAAAATCTTATGAAGCCAATCTCGGGAGCCTCTTGTCTCGACCTCGCCCATTGTGCGAATCGCAAACTCCAATCCTTTAAGCAGAGCCGCCTGTGCAACATCTGCTACTTTCTCGTTCCAGTTCCTTGGAAGAAGTTTGAAACCTGTTTCTAACGGCTTGCCAATCAAGGCGGCGATTTTGGCTGTCAGGCCTGGGTATTCAAGCTTGGACTTGGCGATTCTGAGGTCGTTCAGGTCGGCTTCGGTAAACTCGTCAAAGGGGGTAGTCATTGGTGTGTCTCTGGGTGTTCCTTGCGTTGCTGCTTTCCTCCCTTAACCCGGTTTCCATTGGAACACAGGTGACACATCAGGCGCAATCTATGCCCGCAAGAGCCAGTTTTATCCGTGCGGATCTGTGCGAATCCGTGTCCAGAGCAGCGTCGCCTTTCCGACCATCCGCGGAGCCCATAGAATGGCAGCATTGTGACGTCACAAATCCAGGCGTAGGATTCTCGAGTATTCGGATAATTGGGAGTTCACTCCCGATTATCTAGATTATTCGGAGGCAAACGTCAAGATATCCGCTATAGCCGGTTTATCCCGGAGCTCGCGGCGGAGATTGCTTTGCGCCCGCACCTGCTTCGTGATACAAGTGCCGGCAAATCTACCCGGAGGGCAAACAGATGTCAATGCGCACCTTTCCAGCAGTGCTTCGCTGTCTCACCTTCATCGTGCTCGCCGTGCCGGCGTCACTGGCCGCCACAGCGGACGGCGGTCCGACCCGCCTGCTGCGCACGCCGACCGTGAGCGCCAAGCAAATCGCGTTCGCGTACGCCAACAACATCTGGATCGTCGAGCGTGCCGGCGGCATGGCACGTCGCCTCACCAGCTTCCAGGGCCAGACATCGGATCCCCATTTCTCTCCCGACGGGAAGTGGATCGCGTTCAGTGCGGAGTATGCCGGCAACACGGACGTCTACGTCGTGCCCGCCGAGGGCGGCGAGCCGCGGCGACTAACGTGGCACCCCGGCGCCGACCTGGTACAGGGGTGGACCCCCGACGGCAAGGCGGTCCTCTTCTCCTCCTCGCGCCAGACGTGGGCGCCGAGTGGCGCCCCGCGCTTCTGGACGGTGCCTGCCGAGGGCGGCGTTGAAGAGCCGCTGCCCCTGCCCCGCGGCTATCAGGGGAAGATCTCTCCTGACGGCACGCGGATCGCTTACCGGATGAACAGCTCGTGGGACGAGGAGCGCCGCAACTACCGCGGCGGACAGAATCGGCCGATCTGGATCGTCGACCTCAAGAGCTACGACCAGGTATCGCCGCCCTGGACTGAGTCAAAGGACATGGAGCCCGTGTGGGTGGGCGACGCGGTTTACTTCATTTCGGACCGCGACGGCGTGGGAAACGTCTGGGCGTACGACACGAAGACGAAGAAACTGACGCAGGCCACGAAGTTCACCGATTTCGACGTCAAATCGATCGACGCCGGTGCCGGTGACGTGGTCTTCGAGCAGGCCGGCTACATACACGAGCTGAATCCGAAGACGGGCAAAGAGCATGTCGTGAACATCACGGCGACGGGCGACTTCCCGTGGATGATGCCGAGGTGGGAGGACGTCACGAGCCGCATGACGAATATCGCGCTTTCGCCCACCGGGAAGCGCGTGGTGGTCGAGGCGCGCGGCGAGATCTTCACGATTCCCGCGGAGAAGGGGGACATCCGGAACCTCAGTCACTCGAGCGGCTCGGCCGAGCGCGATCCGGCCTGGTCGCCGGACGGGAAGTACGTCTCGTACTTCAGCGACAGATCGGGGGAGTACAAGCTCGTGATTGAGTCGCAGGACGGGCTCACGCCGCCTCGCGAGATCGCGCTGCCGAATCCGACGCACTACTACACGCCGTCGTGGTCTCCCGACTCGAAAAAGATCGTCTATACCGACACGAACCTACACGTGTGGGTGCTTGAGGTTGCGAGCGGCCAGGCCAAGATCGTGGGCAACGATCCCTGGATGGTGCCGCAGCGAACACTTAACCCGGTGTGGAGTCCCGACTCGAAATGGGTCGCATACTCAAGCCGGCTTAAATCGCTCTATCACGCGATCTTTGTGAGCAACGTCGAGACCGGCGAGACGAAGCAGGTCACCGACGCGCTTGCCGATGCGGTGTGGCCCGCGTGGGACGCGAGCGGCAAGTATCTCTGGTTTCTCGCCTCGACGGACTTCGGGCTGCGGTCACAGTGGCTCGACATGACGTCGTACGACCACAACGAGAACTTCGGGCTGTATTTCGCGGTCCTGAAGAAAGGTGAACCAAGCCCGCTCCTGCCGGAGAGCGATGAAGATACCGGCATATCGAGTGCGCCTGGCAGCGGCGGGGGTGGTGGCGGCCGCGGAGGTCGGGGTGGCGGCGGGGGAGCAGGATCCGGCGGGGAGGCAGGAGGCGCCCAGGCTGATCAGCCTGCACAAGCTGCGCGCCCACCGCGGCAACCTGTCACCGTGCAGATCGACTTCGACGGGCTGCAGCAACGCATCATCTCTGTGCCGGGGATCCCGGAGCGTCAGTACTCGCAGCTACGTGCCGGCGTTGCGGGCACGGTCTACTACCTCGAGGCGCCCGCCGGTGGCGGAGGACGCGGTCCCGGCGCTGCTGGCGGCGGCGGTGGAGGCAACGAGTTGCACCGCTATCGGTTGAGTGACCGTAAGGTGGTGCCGTTCGTTTCCGGCGTCGCGGAATACGACGTGAGTTTTGACGGCCACAAGCTGCTCTACCGCACCGGTGGAGGCTTCGGCGGCGGACGGGGACGCGGCGCAGGTGCGGGCGCTCCCAGCGCTCCCAGCCTCTTCCTCGTGGATGCCGATCGCAATCCGCCGCAGGCCGGCCAGGGGCGCCTCAACGTGACGCTGCGCATGTATCTCGAGCCGAAGGAGGAGTTCAAACAGATCTTCAACGAGGGGTGGCGCAACCAGCGTGACTACCTCTACGTGCCGAACTTGCACGGTACCGACTGGGTGAAGGACAAGCAGATGTATGGACAGCTCCTGCCGTACGTAATGCACCGCGCCGACCTGAACTACTTGCTCGACAACATGGGCTCCGAGATCTCCATCGGGCACTCGTACGTGCGCGGGGGCGAAATGCCCGAAGTGCCGCAATCCACGGGTGGGCTGCTCGGAGCCGACTTCACCATCGACAGTGGGCGTTACAGGATCACGAAAATTTACGATAACGAGAGCTGGAACCCGGATCTGCGCGCGCCGCTCGCGGCGCCAGGCGTGGACGTGGCGGTCGGCGATTACATCCTCGCGATCAACGGCGTCGAGCTGAGGGCGCCGGACAACATCTATCGCCTCCTTGACGGCACGGCAAATCGGCAGACCGTGCTGAACATCAACAGCCGCCCGACGATGGAAGGCGCGCGGCAGGTAACCGTCATTCCCGTGGCGAACGAGCAGGGGCTGCGCACGCGGGACTGGGTGGAGGAAAACCGTCGAACCGTCGAGAAGCTGTCCGGCGGTCAGCTCGCCTACGTCTATCTCCCCAACACCGGACAGCCCGGGTACGCGAGCTTCAACCGCTATTACTTCGCGCAGCAGGACAAGAAGGGGGCGATCATCGATGAGCGGTTCAACGGCGGCGGCTCGGCGGCCGATTACATCATCGATGCGCTGCAGCGCGACTTCGATGGCTACTTCAACAACGTCGCGGGCGACCGCTATCCGTTCACGAGTCCGGCGGCTGGCATTTGGGGCCCGAAGGTGATGATCATCAACGAGATGGCCGGCTCGGGCGGCGACCTGATGCCGTACATGTTCAAGCACCGGAAGATCGGCCTGCTCGTCGGCAAGCGCACGTGGGGCGGATTGGTGCATACGGCTGACACGCCCACCTTCATCGACGGCGGTTCGATGATCGCGCCGCGCGGCGGCTTCTTCGCGCGCGATGGCAAGTGGGCCGTGGAGAACGAGGGTGTGGCCCCCGATATCGACGTGGAGAACTGGCCGAAGGACGTGATCGCGGGACACGACCCGCAGCTCGAGCGGGCCGTGCAGGAAGCAATGCGGCTGCTCAAGGAGCACCCTGTGGAACGGTTAACCAAGGAGCCGCCACCTCCGACATGGGGGAAGCGGCGCAATCCATACTGAGAACATAGAGCAGCCGCAGGCCGCAACCAATTGGCATTGTGTTCTTGGCGTTCTTGGTGGCTCCTATGAAAAAAACGGGGCAGGCACCTCACTGAGGAAAAAATGTCGAATGACGAATGACGAATAAAAAAACGGGTAAGGTATTCGTCATTCGTCATTCATAACTCGTCATTCATTGTCCCCTTTCGCAGTAATGTCACTGTTGCCATTTTCATTCCCTGTGGTGAACCGCAGGATCATGGATACTTGGTGGTGTTGTTTTGAAAGCATCAGCACCAAGACTCCAAGAACACCAAGATTCACCAAGAATTCTGTGAAAAACGGCAAGAACTTGCTTGTTATTGGCCCAAGGACCGCGCAGAACAGGAGCTATTGTGTTCTATGCGGGAACAAATTGGCGCAAATAGCGCAGTCCCATACGGAAGCCGGTTTTGTACTCTTCACTGAAGTTGCCGTCAGGCAGAGGCTGGCCGTAGGTTTCGTCTTCATGCTCGATGTTCATGGAGCCTTCATAGCCGGTATCCATCAAGACGGTAAAGATCTCCGGCCACTTCACCTCTCCGTAACCCGGAATACGATAACGCCACCAGCGCATCCTATTGGGCGGATTGATGCCGCAGCGCCGGAGGGTGTGCCAAAAGATTTCGGTATCCTTCAAGTGCATGTTGTAGATCTTGTCTGCGTAATCGCGCATGCACTGTATCGGATCCATAAACTGTCGCACCAGGTGGGAGGCATCGAACTGGATGCCAACATAAGGTGAGTTGCCGAAGGCCTTGAAAAGGGCATCGTAGCCGACCGGTCCTGTAGCAAGGTTCGGCCCTTCCGGCCAAGGCTCCCAGAGGATCCGCACCTTATGTTTTTGGCACAGCGGGAAGTATTTTTCGCTGTAGACTCGGACGATTTCGTCGATCTGCTGCTGGAAAGGACGACCCGGCATGTTTCCAGACATGGTGGCCAGGAAAGGCACACCCATCTTGCCGGCCAATTCAATGACCTTGCCGACGTAAGTGTTGATTCGTGTGCGCTCGGTAGCATCCGGCGCCGTATGATTCACGGCGATACCCAGCACGGATACCTCCAATCTTGAGCGCGATATAAGGCTCTTGGCCTTTTCAACTTCCTCATCCGTTACGGTGGCAGCATCGAGCCGGCTCCTCGGCGCAACAGAAAGCTCGAGGCTCTTAAAGCCCTCGGCGGCGGCAAATTCGATGTTGGCCTCGGTGTACCGGCATAGAATTCCAATTTTCGGTCTCCAGCTCTTGGCAGGAGCGGCGGTCGCCCGTTGCACAGCTGCGGCGATTACTGGCAAAGTGCAAAGAAGTTCTCTTCGGGTAGGAGTCATAAAATTCCTTTCCTTAAATTATTGTGGTCCGAAATTGGGACACAACCATCATGAATGAAAATATGGGCACATGCTTCATGGCTCGCATCCGGATTGTTGATCGCAAGCGACCATAGACCCGCTCCGCCCGGTGGATCAACAAGAAAATAATCAGGCGGAGCGACGCTTCCAAAATAGTGGTATGCACTCGACTTCAGTGCGGAATATAGTGACACTTTCACAGTGCCACCAGGTCGACACAAGTCAGCTCAGGGTCTCTTGGCGACATTTTTATCTTGGTGGTGAGGTATTCTCAGATCGGAAACTTATGAATCGAGCCCACGGAGGAATTACTATGAGTGACCATTTTCCGATCCTGATTCTCACCGGCCGGCCGGCTTCGGGCAAATCCGAGATCATTGATTTTCTGAAGAAGTGCGATCCGATCGTTCGCCTCGAGAAATACCACATTGCCAACTTTGAGGAACTCGACGACTTTCTTTACGTGTGGGAGACGTTTGAACTCGATGACTTGATGACTCAAATGGGCAGAGAACGCGTGTGGTCCGATGAGAAATACTGGTTTAAAGACCCGTATATTTGGGATCTCTACATAAAGCGTCTGGCGTTGGAATACGCGAAAAAGATGGCAAGAGATCCCGCGTATCACGACCGGATGACGACCCTCGTGGAGTTTGCCCGGGGTGGTGATGATGCCATTCACCATGCGCTGTCGTTTCTTTCCGATGAAATGCTCAGCAAGGCGTCGCTGATGTACATTCGTGTGACATATGAAGAGTCTCTGCACAAGAATCGCCGCCGTGCACGCAAAGGCGAGGAGGATTCAATTCTCTATCACTCGCTGCCCGATGAAAAAATGGACTTTTACTACAAGACTAACGATTGGGATAAGCTTGAAGCAAAAGACCCGAACTTCATCGAAGTGAGGGGACACATGATTCCCTATGCTGTCTTTGAGAACATGCCGGAGAAGACCCTTGATTCGATATTGATCGGAGAGGAGCTTGGACGCGCGACCGCGAAGCTGTGGGGACTTATCAAAAAGAGGATGTAGTGGAACGAGTTTGTGAGGGCCGGCCAGGAGACCGGCCCCCACAGGTTTATTTCAACTAATGTGTGCGCCTACCTTTAGGCATTACATTCCACAAGCGTGATATCACCCATGAGCCGAACAGCGCGAATGGAATTGGTGCCCAGTGCCAAGCTTCCCAGCCCCATTTTGTGGTGACGTAGCCGACACCCATTCCAACAAATGCGCCTGCGAGATACTGCATGCCATCGAACAGGCCTGCGGCAGTCGCAGCGGCCTTCTTGCCACCGAAATCCATAGACGCCGCGCCGCCGATCATACCGTGCGCGCCATTCACGCAGAAGGAGAGAAGAACAAGACAGCACGCGGCAGCAACCGGACCGAGGCTAAGAAGATCCGAGATACCGAATAAAGCGAGAAGGATTGCCATACCGATAAAGCCGAACGTAATTACCGGAGCTCGTCGTCCGCCGAACGTTCGATCAGAGGCAATCCCAAACACGAACCCGCCCAGAATACCGGCTATCGCGATTCCCCACGTTGCAATGAGGTAGGGGAGATAGGTTGCGAATAGTGCTTTGTTTGCGCCGTGAAAGTCTACAAAGTACTTGGGCCACCACGCATCAACCACACTCCGGCGAACGAACCCGATCATCATCGAGGCGAGTGCGATCGTCCACATCACACGCGAAGCAAAGACCTTTTGCAGAACGAAACTAAGAGATGAGGGTTTGCTGTCATCGCCCTCGACATCGTCGCCAGTTTCAAAATCGCCCAACCCCGCGTCCTTGGGCGAGTTTTCCATGAAGTAATAGTTAATGACGAAGAGCACCGCCACGCATGCAGCGGGAATCCAGAACGCATATTGCCACTGGAACGCGAGCAGGATGAGAGGCACACCCTGGAATGCCAGCAGCAAACCCATGCGGATCAGAACGCCAAAAATTCCGGAGAAGGTACCGCGTTCACGGACGTGAAACCATTGCGCGTTGACCTTCACAATGGAAAGTGCGCCAAAGGATTGGAAATACCCGTTGAGACCCCAGACGATTGCCATGAGAGTGAGGATCATTCCACCGGATAAACCGAACTTCAGTGCCGCGGGCGTGACAACGTGGCGCGCGAGGCCCGTTCCTTCCCAGGTTGCAGGAGACACGACTGCAAAACACGCCATGCCAAAAAGAAGATTCATGACTGCAACGCCCATCGCCCCGAGGAGAAACGCCCGCTTGCCGCCGGTCCGGTCAGCGAAAGGCCCGTTCAAAACTACAGAGAGTCCGTACACCAGCGGCATCATCGTCTCGAAAACACCGAGCTCCGTGTTTTTCCAACCGAGCAAATCAGCCAGGAGCGGAGCAACTGCGGTGTAGTTGTACCGTGTCATATAAAAGAATGCATACAGGAATCCAAGCGACACCCAGTTGATCACGCGCCGCCTGCGAAACTCATAATCAAGAATCGGTCTGCCGTCGAGTGTATAGTCCATAGGAATGATTAAGTTAGAGTGTAAGAGCCGCGACTGATTTCTGGCACCTGCCTGTTTCGCGTTAGTTGATGCCGCTCGGCTTCGACGGAATCACTGGAATTGCCGTGTAAAGGCCGTGATTCTGGACAAGCGCCACAGCGGAAAAATAAGCGCCGCCCTGACCAATAAGGACAACCGACCCCTGCAGCTTTGGGCTTGCTTTCGGATCCTGGTATAGGAAAGCGGCGACCTGTTGCCCCGGTCCCAGGTTTATGGGGCTCAGTGTCGTTCCCTGGGTGCCATCGGGGTTAACCATCACTGCCTTGATCGTTATACTTTCCGTGCCGGGATTCGCCACAGCATAGCCTGTATACCGGTCCTGGCTGAGGTCATCATCAACGGGTATTGTGGCTGCTGTTACCGCGTTGGAGGCCAACACGCCGGCTATGGTTTGGACAGATCCGGGCGCCGTAGTTGAGCGAAAGGTTGCCACGCCGTCCAGCAGCCCGCCGGAAGTCTCAACGCGGGCCCACCCTGTAATGGTTTCCGCACCCGGATTTGGCGGGGTGGCCTCCACGTACAGGACGCCGCCGGGCGGCAGATTGATGGTGAGCGAACTGGCAGTCGAACGGGCACCTGACCCCGAAAGGGCCGGATTGACGGACGGACCCGCCAGGTTTGCGTCCATTGGCGCGCCACTTTTATCCGTGAGGATCAAATTCCCGCTTACAGAGGTGCTTCCCGTGTTGAGCAAGGCGAAAGTGGTGCTGTACCCGCCCCCGATAGCCACGTGTGCGAAGATCCTGTTGCCGCTTAGTGCCAATAGTGATCGATACGCGTCGACGCGGCCCCATCCGAAGTACTTGTCCCAGCCTGGAGTATCTTCGTTTGAGGGGCCAACCTGGTCCAGCGCGCCTGCTTTGAGTGCGTCGTACGCCTGTCGAAAGGTGAGCGTCGGGTTGAGCGCAAGCATGAGCGAGACGATACCGCTCACCAGCGGGGTAGCTTGCGAGGTCCCGCACCAGAACGAGGCATGTGAAGGGTCCTGAAAGTCGAGGCCCAGAATCATTTCTCCCGGCGCAACGACAGCAATGTGGCTGCCGTAGTTGCTGCCGGTCGTGGAGCTATAGCAGAAAGGGACCCCCCTTTCTCCGCGATTGTTGATGCCGCCGACGGCGATGACGTTGCTATAGGCGGCCGGGTAAAATGGCGTCTCACTGTTTGTATTCATCATCGACGCGACGATGATAGCGCCGCGCGATGATGCATAAGTGACTGCGTCTTCCAAAGCAGAACTCGGACTCGAACCTCCTGCGCTTATGTTAATCACGTTTGCTCCGTGATCGGCCGCATATATCAGCGCAGAGGCCCACCAGGAGTATAAGCCAAGGTTTCTGTTGTCGAGTATCTTCAGCGGAAGTATCCTGCACCTCCAGTTGACCCCGGCCACGGCCAAACCATTGGCTCCAGTCGCTGCAGCAATGCTGGCGACATTGGTTCCGTGGCCGTAATCGTCGGCGGGGTTGTTGCTGTTGCTGACAAAATTGTAGCCCGGCACCAGACGTCCCTCAAAGTCGGCGGCATTGAGCGCAATCCCCGTGTCGAGGACGGCAAGCAGGGTGCTGCTGTCGCCGCTGGTAATTCTCCACGCGGCGCGCGCATTGATGTCCACCCCAGGCTTCCCAGCGAATCCGCCAATAATCTGTCCCCGGTTTTCCATCCCCCACTGCAGCCCGAACAGGGGGTCGTCCGGCGCCAGCGTTACACGGTTCGAAGAAGGATTCCGCAACCCCGGTGTGCCGTCACCGTGTCCCACGAAATCGTGTTCGGCGTACTCAATCTCTGGATTGGCTGACAACTCCCGAAACACACTCTCGGGATCGGCGCCATCAGCAACTTGAGCGACAAAAATGCGCTCGACTCCCCCCGGAAGCGGCGTTGAGCCTCCGTCAGGTTTGATGGGGTTCAATCGTTCGAGGCGTGCCACTCTGAGCTGAGCGTTCGCCGAACGCTCGCGGACGAGCGACTCTGATGCGGCCTTGAACTTGACGATCAGGCGGCGGGGATGAAATAGAGTGCCGGGCTGGATTTCCTGTGCGAATCCGACCACGGTCACGAAGGCGAACAGCACTGCCGGAATTGTCACTCGTGTCATCGTGCTCATACTGAGCCGCATTTATATCTCCGAAGCGCGTGAAGCACAAATGCGAAGATCAAATCGGGTGCAATTAGAAGTGGGAGTTGTGCTAAGGGCAAGACTTATCGGACACGGATTTACGCAGATTCACACGGATCTGTGGGGATCCGTGTAAATCCGTGTCCGATTTCTGGCCTCGGCCGCTACGGAGGTCAGAACGGGTCACCCGTGCTGTCGGATGACAATCGCGAGCCCCTCCGGCGAAAGATCGGATAAATCAAAACTCCTGCGAGGACGAATGCGATCCCGACGAGCGAATGGAGTGGGTCAGCAGCAATGGTGTTGACCGTGATTAGGGCAGCCGCCGCGCAGAAAATTAGACCGGGCCATGGATATGCTGGGACTCGATACGGGCGATCCATTGCTGGCTGCCTGTGCCGGAGGACAAAAACCGCCGCTACGGCAAGGCCATAAAAAATCCAGGCCGTGAAGATGACGTAGGTGAAGAGCTCCTGAAATGTTCCCAGGAGAGTCAGGAGGGATGCCAATCCACCCTGAACGAGAATTGCCACGTGTGGCGTTTTGTGCCTCGGGTGGACTCGGCCGAGAAACTGGAAAAAGATCTGGTCTCGGGCCATGGCGTAGTAAACTCTTGGCCCAGTCAGAATCATCCCATTCGTAGCGCCAAAAATCGACACGAGTATCAGAAAGGAAATAAAGCTTGTTGCAACCGGGCCAAACGCTTTTTGGACGGCGGTCGCAGCGACAGCGTTGCTGGCCATTAGCTCAGGCTGGGTTAATACAGAATAGTAGGCAACATTGGCGAGCACGTACACAGTTACTATGATCAGGGTGCCATAAATCAGGCTGCGGGGCAGGGTACGCTGCGGTTCCTTAATCTCAGCCGCGGTAAAGGATACGACATGCCAACCCTCATAAGCCCATAGGATGGCTATTAACGACATGCCGAAAGGGATCCAGATCCCTGCCTTTGAAATGTCGGCCAATTGGCTCTGATTGATCAGTTGGATTGGCTTACCACGATAGAAAAGCAGGAGGATCATCGTCAGGAGACCGCCGAGCTTCGCAGTGGTGAATAAGTTTTGCACCATCTTCCCATGTCGAATGCCGAATGTATTAACAATGGTAAGCAGCGCGATGCATGCAATGCTGACGGCTTTCTGCCCCACTGAATCGAGCGCAATGAAACGCGCCGCAAAGAGGCTGAACGCTACTGCAAGCGTGGCAATACTCCCGGAATGGATCATCGATATGAGAGCCCATCCGTAGAGGAAGCCAACCGGGCGGCCATAGGCTTGGCGGAGATAGACATACAGCCCACCGGCCCCTGGAAATGCAGCGCCCAGCTCACTAAGCGAAAGCGCTCCAAACAGGCTGAGGATCCCACCCACAAGCCAAGCAACTAAGACCAAAGTCAAGGATTCCAGACGCTGCGCCACGTTCCCCGGCACAAGAAAAATGCCGGAACCGATTATCGTGCCGACTACAACCGAGGTGGCGTCGATCAGGCCAAGCTCGCGAACCAATTGCCGAGAGCCATTGCTTCGATGAGAGCTGCCTGTTATGGCCATCATCATCCTCAGCTAAGGGTCTGTTACGAAATAACAGGCCTACTTTGCTGCTGGCCCCCAGGCCCGCTGGCGAGGCGCGAGCGACGAGCATACCCTCTGCGGTATGTAAGGAGCGAGCAACAAAGCCAGCGGGCCTGCGGGCCGCAGCCCGAAGGGGCGCGGCGGCGGGCGGGAATCTGCTGCGTTGCCGCTCCTCGACGATGTGCATCGACATCGCCTGCGTCGCAGCGCCTTGCATCTGCCCGCCCGGCGCTCGCGCCAAAGTGGACCTGTTATTTCGTGACAGACCCTAAATCCGCAACGCGCCAGACACGGCTATACAAATCCTGGCTTTTCTCGGGCCTGACAGCCCGCAGGCGCGTTTCACTCTGGATTCATGCCGGACTCATGGAAACCGATGGATCGTGCATGACAGCCGACACGTTGGAAACCTTGCCGGGCATCTCGGGACCCCCGAGGCTCGTGCGGGTTCGCCCCCAATCAAATTCATCACTTATGGGAACAGGCTGTCACTGCCGAAGGGCTGTCAGAGGCCGACTTTTCCCCAAGCTTTTCCCGCGACTCTGCCCTACCTTCGCTGTCTACGTCTTGATCCCATGCTTTCCCTGCATTCCCTCATACGCGGGGCAACCCAACTCGGCCTGTTTGCAGTGATCGCAGAACAGGTTTTTCCGCAGCACAAAGCCAGGAACCACAGCGATCGGCGCATAGCTCAGTAACAGTCCGAGATTCAGCCAGGAGAATCCCGTCACCGAGATAACAAAAATCACCATTAGTGGAAGCAAAAGAACCGTAAAGCTGAAGATGGCTGCGGGTACCAGGTTTTCCGGCCGACGGAATTCTTGCGGGTCACCTGGCTGGAACATGAGCTTTGCCAGCCTGCCAAGGCCCGCATAACACCGTCTGCCGAAGTACCAGCAAAACCGACAGCGGTACTTGAGACCTACGACGAGGCTAGCTGCACACAGGATCAAGTACGATGTACCAAGCAGGGCCTGGAGTCGATAAAGGATGAAGGCTCCCAACGCATAAGACAGGACCAACTGACCCAGTGAGAGGCACAGTATGGCGGAGGGATAGCCTTCGAGATAGACTTCTCTGCCAGGGTTGCTCATGGTCCGTGTCTATCAGAAACAACTTCCATCCGCAGAGCGCCCGACCCTTTGCCGCGCAATTGCAAAATGCAGGTTGCGAATTGCAGTCCTGCGGTTTGTTTTTCTTAATTTGCAGTCTGCAATTCGCGATTGACTGTGTGTCTTGGTGGTGAGGGTTAAAAAAGCAAACCACCAAGTCACCAAGAACACCAAGATTCACCAAGAAAAAAGTCCTGACTCCGGATTAACCCTTGCCGAGGATTTCTTTAAGTGCGTCGCCGTAAGCGCGGCCGTCCGCGTCTCCCGTTACGATTTCGATCTGATCGGGCCTTCCGATGCCCAAGCCCAGCTCGACGGCGCGTTGGATCTGCTCCTGCTCGAATATCTTCTTGGACATGATCGCGTCGTTCGAACCCAGATGCTTGAGAATCGCCAGACCGACTGCATCGACGGCGATGCGATCTGTTCCGGCGACGATAACGCCGGCTGTGACCTGCTTGCCCCTGGACGGCCCGCCGTCCACGAACGCCTCCACCCCATCCATGACGATGAGGTGCGGCCTGAAAGCCTGGTGAATCTCGGCGATCATCCGCCGCATGTGGGTCTGGCGGGCGCCGTGGAGCTCCCGCATCAGGCTCTTATTGGTGACGCCCACGGCAAGTTTGAGCGACATACTGAAGATGCCGCCGGCCCCATGGGTCTTGAGGCAGCACGTCCAGAGGAGGTATTCGGCCTCGGTGACGGGCTGGGCCACGTCGAAGCCGTTCTGCCAGTGGTTGCCCGGCGGGTTGCAGTGGACCCAACCGTCCGTAGCGAGGTCCTCGAAATTGATGACATCAAATCCAAGCTCCTGAGCCAGGGCCGGTATGCCCTTTGCCTCGATCACCGATTTTGTCGGCGGTGGGCCGCTCCTGTCTCCCACCGTGATGTGTGAGGCGCCGCGCGCCTTCATCTCCAGGACGAGTTGCCGGAGCGTGTCGTTGTGTGTCGAGCCGGGGGTTGGATCGGCCGTGTTGAAATTGGGCTTTATCAGGACCTTCTTCCCTTTTGGCGAGGGAACCGTGAGCAGTTTTATGGCGGCTGAGATGCCCTTGGCTCGGTCTTCGGTTTTGACGAGCGAGACTCTTGTCGTCTCGGCCTCTACCGAGGATCGGAGTCCCCGGCCCAGCATCGAAAAGGCCGCGGCTCCGGCCGCGGATTGTTTCAGGAAATCGCGACGTTTCATGGATCTTCTCCTTTGGGGGCCATTCTAGCACGGCCTGTCCCACACGAGATAAACCCCTCGGTCGTCGTGTTACAGGAAATGTCCTTGGGCGACCAGAGCCCTCACCAGGCACGTTCTGTGATACCTTTAGCCTCACAGGGGTAACGGCCTCCGGCATCTTAAGTCCATTGGGCCCCATGAGGATAACGCCAGGCACGGAGGGGAAGTGGGAGCGGAGTGCAGAATAAATGTCTCTGCCGGCCCGTCTCCGCGCCACCACGAAATCCATATGTTCAAAATATTCGGCACGAAAAAAGACAGGCGTTCGGTACCGAGCGAGTGGAAGGACAAGTACGACGTAAAGGTTTACGAGTCGGACAATCTGGAGAGGGGCGGGCTTATCACGCTCTTCAATTACTTCCAGAACTCGGCATGGAGCCATTACAACCGGGTTGACAGAGTGCGTGGGCCTTTCCTCACCGCCAACCAGATCTGGGCAATGACGAGAGTGGAGGTCCAGCTCGAAAGGCCGGCCAAGTGGCAGGAGGTCGTTGAAGTAGAGACCTGGTCGCGCGGCATTGAAAGCCTGATGGCTTTCAGGGATTTCATCATCAGGGACGCACAGGGTCAAAGAATAGCGGCCGGCACAACGACATGGGTAGTGCTTGACCTGGAAAGTAAGAGGATCCAGCGCCTGTCCGAGCTTGCCAAAAGATGGCCTTCAAAGCCGGATGTTTTCAGCATAAACAAGAACGCGGACAAGGTTGACCCGCCGGCACGCCCGGAATATGGTGAAACATTCAGGGTGAGATACAGCGACATGGATCTGAACCACCACGTAAACAGCTCCAGGTACATCCAGTGGATGTTGGACTCCTTTGGCAGGGAGTTCCTTGAAAGATATGAGTTAAAAAAGGCGGAGATAAATTACATAGACGAGGCAATGCCGGGCGACGAGGTATTCACGGGAAGCGAAAGGGTCTCAGACGCGCCGCTTGTTTTCCTCACAAATGTAATAAGGAAAGACGGCAATAAGGAAATATGCAGGGCACGTTTTACATTTTAAGGAAAATGGGGGACGCTTGCCCTATTTGTTGACGATAATCTCGGCAGGACAACAGGGCAGCGTTCCCCCTTTCCTCTAGCCGCCAATGTCAACTACGGCTTCGGTAATTTGCCCCAGGTACTTGCCGTCGCATATTACGTCTGCCGCCAGAGCGAAGCGTGGTGAGGCCGGCAGCCAATCTCTCGGAACATAGACTTGAAAAGGCTGGCTTGATTTGGTTCGAGCCGGCGCCTCGAAGCGCAACACATCCGGCTCAATGCGCCACTCGAAGGGGGCGACTAACGCGATTTCCATTTTCATCGGTGCGTTTCGATAGTTCTGCACCCGAAGCTCGGCCCGGATGGAGTCGCCAGGCTTCAGCAGCATCTGATAGGGATAAATGCTGCACCAGCTCGGATCGAGCCCGAAGTTCACGTCCGGGTCGGCGATGAGCTCGTGGAACAGCTGCTCCTGCCGGTGCATCTTCTGCTCCGTCGCCATCAAGTCCTCGCGGTTGACCAGGAACGGGCGGCCGTGGCCTGGCGCCATCAGGTTGGGCTCATGATCGATCAAGGTATGGATCGATTTGAGGTGGCTGTCGCTCTCGACATGGTTTCGGAAGATCAGGTTGTGGCGCAGGACGCCCGGCCCTGAATCCGGGTATTGGAAGAAGGCATCGCCGGTAAAGGCCACCCGTGCGCCGTCGATCGTCACGAACAGCGCCATCTGGTATTCGGTGTGGCCCGGGGAGTGCACTATTTCAAAGTCATACTCCTCCCATTTGAAGCGCTCGCCGTGTCGGAACGCCCGGGACACCCGGATCGGCTCTCCCAGAGTGCAGCCCAGGTTGTGGCCGCGAGGATTCTGCAGGATATCGACCATGTTCTCATAGCACCAAATCTGGGTTTTGTAATGGCGCATCAGGTGAGGAAAGCCGTTCAGGTGGTCGTCGTGCATATGACTTGGCATGGCCACATCGACGGACTTCATGCCGAAGCGAGCTTTCAGGTCATCGATATTGTGCTCGACGAATGGGATCCTGTCCGTGGCCGCCGTGGCCCGTTCGAAGTTGCTGAAGTGCAGCCCAGAGGCGGATCCATAGTCGATGAACATCGCCTTTCCGCTCCGGCTCAGGATTGCGTAGAAAGACGAGGTTGTCAGGTGATGAGCAATGAAGTGCGGGCTGACCGCGTAGCCGCGGAACGAGAGCGAGGGATTGTTCCCGGTCTGAAAGCGATAGTACTCGAGCAGGTGATCGACCGTCTGCTCGATTCCCTTGTCCGGATCCGGAAGCGGATTCCCGTGAGACGGGCAGAGGAGCGCAGGCTTTTGCTCGCGCAGGCGGGCCAGGCTGTAGGCGCCCATATCCACTCCCTCCGCGCCGCCATAGTTGATTTGAGTGTCCCAGAGATTGACAATCTTCCCCGGCGCATGCATCAGATCGCCCGTGAAGGCGGTCCGCTTCCCGTCGATATCCATTCGCAAGGAAACGGATCCTAGCGTGTGGCCGGGAGTCGGCAAGACGAAAATGTCACGGTTCATCCATTGAAATGTGCCGTAATCCTGCAACACAGTTGCGACGGGAATATTCTCCGTGATCGTGTTGAAGTCATTGCGCACGTAGTACAAATGAAAAACGCGCCGATTGCGCCAGAAGTTCTCGGCATCGGCGAAGAGGTGACGTTCGTGCGCCGGAACCGCAATGGGAATCGCTCGCTCCACGGCTTTGTAATCGCCCTGGCACTGGTCGCGATGGTGGTGAGTGTGAAGGATCCAGTCGACCTTGGTGATTCCCAATCCTTGCAGGTAGTCGAGTATCTTTCCGGAGCCGAAATCGATGAGAAGCCCGCGGCTGCCATCGCGGACCAGGTATACATTGCAGGTGTCTTCCAACAGGTAAAGATTCTCGCTGAGCTTTTTGAGATCGGATGCCGGGGTGAACGAAGTTCGGCGCTGGCGCCTCTGCGCCGGTTGCGCTGCTGAAGCTTCGGGCGGAACTACGGCTGGGACGGCTGCGGCTGCTCCCAGCGTCTTCATAAAACCACGGCGAGACGTTCTTTTCATGGAATGCCTCCTTTTGAGGATGCCCCATTATAGGATTCAGCCTGAGGCCCCGATCGAAAAATAATGGTGTCCGACTACAAAGCGTAAATTGGCGGTCCTGCCTTTGTTCCACGCTCAGCAATCCCCGGCGCACGAACCGCGGAAGAACCTGGCGATCGAGAATCAGTCGCACGCAACTAGCGCGTAGTGAGGGTGACGGCCCCGACGGCGATGTCATATCCTCGTGACAAGGGTGATTTGCCGAGGCACTGGAAGCGCAGGCGGTGCTTGCGATTGGCCAGCGGAAACGTGCCAACCACTCGCGCCGCCGGCTCGTAGGGAGTTGCTGAATAAAGAACCCGATGAGCTCCCTGCGCCTCTCCGTTGAGGTAGATCTGATAATTGCCGAGATCCGGGCCTTCCGGCAGGAAAACGGCAACCTGATACTTACCTGCCTGCTTAACTTCAAACTCGACCTCGAGCATGGACCCGGGTCCGCTGGCGGAGAAGTAGACGGCGTTTCCTCTCATCCATGTCTGCCCTCCCTGCTGAGTCAACACCGATGACAGCGTCAATTCCTGAGCTCCGTCCAGCGAATAGTAGAGGCGTTCTTCCACCGGCGGCATCGCCCCGAACGGCTTGTGCGGCTCGGTCTGATACCAGAAAGCGATGCTGGCGTAGTCGTCCGGGCGCTCCACGTAGCCTCCAGTCACGTTGGAAACCGGACCGGTGTGCTCGAGTTCAAAGCGCAGTGATTTGTTGAAAGCGATGGGATCTGGAATATGCCAGCGATAGTACGTGGTGAGGTTGCCTGCTTCCGAGCTGCCTTCCCAAACAGGCACGCCGTAGTATGGGCCGTCGAAGCGCCGGAAGCCCCACGCGTCCCCCACATAATCTTCCGTCCCTGTCCCGCGCAGAGATGGCTCACTCTCGCCGTCGATGAAGAAGAAGTCGTCCCCCTCGCCAATCCATGAACTCGAGTTCGCACGTACGGACATTACCGTTCCCACGTAATGTCCTTTCCCCTCCGCATCGAGCACTACATAGCGCCCCGGCTTCAGGGCGTTCTCCTGCCGATAACGGGCATGGAAGTGCGGTGCATCCGCGGCCAGCGACGGGAGCTTTTGCCAGTCGATCTGGTAGTACAGCGACCGGATCGGCTTCTTTCCATCGTTGGTGAACGTGATTCGCGCCGACTTGTGGAACGGCATCGGCCAGTAGCAGTTGCGCGCGCGCCCGTTGGATGTAATGCGGACCGGGACGGAGTTCAGTTCGACGTCCATTCCATGACCGATGGCGAAGAAATCGCCCAGCGGGGCCTCCACCGAAGGGTCGCTCTCACCGTCCCAATACATGCGCAGAGTTACCCGGCGAGCATAGTTTCTTTCCGCCGCCGCAATAGTGAACCAAATGTGCGCGATTCGGCCCGGACCCTGGACATCCAACAGGGTCACGGTCTGCCCTGGCTCGACCGGGATCCGATCGTCGTTGGACTTCTGCCAGTCGGCAGCGCTGCTCGAGGAGCGCTGGGAACGATAGTTGTGCGGCTGATCCAGGCCTCTTAAATCGATAAGTCCCTGGGCGGACGCCGCGGCTGCGAATGAAATCGCAAGCAAAGCCAGCATGGAAATCTTATTCATGGCGGTTCGAATCACCCCTTTTTGTATATTCTTGATCCTTGAGTCGCATCTGCCGGAAGGAGAGGGAAAGCGCGGACGTGACTCCGTGTCTTTCTGAACATTCCAGCCATCCTTCGGTTTGATTAGCGCCATTCTTATCGCGCCGGGTTTTGATGAATCAAGGGAAATCGCAGGAATAGCGAAACCGGTGGGTCGGCGCGCCAGTTTTCGACCCTGCCGGCGATTCTCTCTTTCGAGGTTCCTGTCGGAGCAAGATTTCACCAATTTCATCCTCTCTCCGCGACAATTCCGGCTGATTCCTACCCCGGTTGTTGATATCCTACTGCCGCCGGCAAAGAGCGAATTACTATCAGTTGCAAGCGCCTGGACGGCTGTGCTGGCCGGCCAATATCATGAGCAGCTCGGAGTGCCGGACCAGTGCGACTTCCAGGCTTTCGAGGGCGCTCACGAATTCCCCGGCGACCTCGCCTGGGAATTCTTGAAGAAGCATATTCCCGCATGGGAGGCGAAAACCAATGAAGACAACCAGACGTCATTTCTTGAAGGCTGCCGGTGTGGCCGGCGTAATTGCGGGCGCATCCCATAGCAAGGCGGCGCCCCAAGCCGCGCAGGTCATTTCGGCCAACGACAAAATTCGCATCGCCACTATAGGCTTCGGCGGCATGGGCAGCGGCGACACGCGCTTCGCGCTCAACGTTCCGGGCGTGGAACTCGTCGCCGTATGCGACATCTATGACGGGCGCCTGGCCCGGGCGCGCGAATTGTATGGCGATCGCGTCTTCACCACGCGCGACTACCGCGAAATCCTTGCACGCAAGGACATCGATGCCGTGATTATCGGCACGCCGGACCACTGGCACGCGCGCATCTCCATCGATGCCCTGACTGCCGGCAAACACGTCTATTGTGAAAAACCCATGGTCAAATCTGTCAGCGAGGGCAAGGCCGTCATTGAAGCGCAACAGAGAAGCGGGAAGGTTTTTCAGGTAGGCAGCCAGTATGTGAGCTCGCTCGTCTACCAGAAGGCACGCGACCTGATCAAGGCCGGCGCACTCGGCGAGATCAATATGGTGGAAGCCTGGCTGGACCGCAACACCGCCCTCGGCGCGTGGCAGTATACGATTCCGCCGGACGCTTCGCCTTCCAACATCGATTGGGACCGTTTCCTGGGCAATGCCCCAAAGCGCCCGTTCGAACCGATTCGCCTCTTCCGCTGGCGCAACTACCAGGATTACGGTACGGCGGTGGCGGGCGATCTCTTCGTGCACCTGCTATCCGGGCTGCACCTGGCCACGAATTCCATCGGCCCCAGCCGAGTATTCGCGACGGGCGGACTGCGCTACTGGAAAGACGGCCGCGACGTGCCGGACGTCATGCTGGCGCTGCTGGACTACCCGAGTGCCGCGGGCCGGCACCCGGAATTCAACCTGGCCCTGCGCGTGAACTTCAAGAGCAGCGTGGCACAGGAGCAGTTCGGTTTCCGGTTCGTAGGCAGCGAGGGCGTGATGACCACCAGTATGAGCGGCATCACCCTCTCCACTCCGCCGAAGGAAACGGAGCCGGGCTACACCATCGGGACGTTTCCCAAGGCCATGCAGGAAGCGTATCTGCGGCAGTATCGGCAACAATATCCGCAGCGCAAAGCCACCGTGGAAGTCATGATCCCGGAGAAGGTGGAGCACTACACGCCGCCGCGGGAACATGATGCACACCAGGATCACCACCGCGCTTTCTACGACACGATCCGTGCCGGAGGGAAAAGCATCGAGGACGCGGTGTTTGGGTTCCGGGCAGCCGGACCGGCTTTGCTCGCAAACGTCAGCTATTTCGAGCGGCGCATCTGCACCTGGGATCCGGAGACCATGACGGCGGGGTAGCTCCTCTACGCTCGCCGACCGAAGTGATCGAGATCTAGACGGCTGGAAAGGATTCACGTGACTGCGCTGCCGACAATCGCTGCCCTCCTTCTCGCCCTTGGTGGTCCTCCCCTGCTCACGATTGTTTCTGCGAAAGTCCTCGGCGAGTCACAAAGCGTCGTGACGCTGCTACCGTTTGATCTTCTGATGTGGGCATTGCTGGGGGTCATTCTGGTCATTGTCGTCTTCGTTGAGCGGAAACCGGTTTCCTCGATCGGTCTCGCTACGCCACGATGGTCGACGCTCGCTTGGGGGCTGCTGCTAGCCCTTGTCGTCACCTTCGTACTCGCGCCGCTTGTGACCGCGGCAATGGGAAGGTTCGGCCTTCCTGGCTACGAACGTGGCCTCCGGCCGCTGCTAGCACTTCCGGCCTGGTATCGCGTGCTCCTTGCGGTCACGGCCGGGGCAGTCGAGGAGCCGCTTTATCGTGGGTATGCGGTTGAGCGCCTCGCATGGCTCACGGGCAGCTACTGGCGTGGCGGGTTGATCGCAGTGGTTGCGTTCGGGTTGGCGCACATTCCGGGCTGGGGCATTGGACCTGCGCTTGTGGCTCTGTTAGCTGGTGTGGTCCAAACGCTGTTCTATGTTTGGAAGCGCGACCTCCTCGCCAACATCATCGCGCATGCCATAGGCGACATCGTCGGCCTGGTGCTGCTTCCTCCGGGGAGTTCATGACCAGTCGTCTTTCACAATTCTGGGGGACAGGCTACTCAACTCCCAAACGCGCCAATGCTGAGGCTGTTGTCGTGTTGTAGTTTGGGAGCTGAGCCTGTCCCCCGAATTCGTAGCAGCCGGACTTGTTTCAGCGGAACAGGAGCGGGGCGAAGGCTACCAGGTTTCGGCGCCACGCCAGCCAGGTATGCATGCCGAGTATAGCAGCGAATGATGGCGAATGAGCATAAACGAACGCGAGTCTGTATTCGTTGAGCAGGGGACGCTACGCCAGGAGAAACGGTGCCGTCATTTGCTTTCCCGAAATTTGGACGCTCGCCGATTGCGATGCTTAGACAAACGCCCCGTCGGCTTCGGCGAGCTTTGTCGTGACTACCCCCTCATTCGCGAGCGAGTCGATGATCACGTTTGTGTCTAAGAGACACCTACCACTCTTGGGAATCGACCCATTCGCAGCCTTGCTCGATCGCCTCGCGCATCAGCTGCGCATCCTCGGGTGTGAGCTCACCCGCAAATCGGTCTTGGGCCTTTGGGGCAAGTTATGCAGCCCGGCGATATCAGACTTCTGGCTCCTGGCTTCTAGCGCAGACAAAACTCACGTAGTCGCCCGAATCCTACGGCATCGTGAAAGCGGGCGCTGCATAGGGTAGGATCCAATTTTGGTTAGTTTCTCTTATCCTAGGTAGAGGGCTATTTATGAAGATAACCCAAACTTCTTCGATGCGAATCATGTCATTGGTTGGATTCCTGGGGATTGCGGGAAGCTCGACGGCAATGGAACAAAGTGCGATGGTGATTTCATCGGGCTGGCTTATGCAGGATGCGGAGCATGTGACGCAATCGGGCGAGATGATTTCAAAAGTTGGCTTCGCGCCGCGGATCTATCAGATCAAGCCATACGTTCCACCGCAGACGGCCGGCGCAAATCCGTCCACTGCGACGAAGGTATCTGACGAAGTGCGATTTTACAATGCCCCGCGTGTACAAGGGCGCGTCGTGTGGCCGGTCGATCCGGAGATGAATCGGCCGAATCACTCGTCGAAGTGGGTGCAGGCGCCCGGCCCGTCGTCACCCGACTGGTATCGCGCAACTGTCCCCGGAACGGTCCTTACAACGCTTGTGAACAATAATATTTACCCCGAACCGACCTATGGGGAGAACAACCGGCCCAATATCATTCCCGAAAGCCTCTGCCGCACGTCCTATTGGTATCGAGCCAAGTTTGATGTGCCGGCGGATTATGCAGGCCGGCAAATCTGGCTCAACTTTGAAGGGATCGACTACATCGCTGACGTGTGGGTGAACGGGACGAAGGTGGGAACAATCAAAGGGGCTTTCATCCGGGGGATTTTCAATGTGACGGCGTTGGTAAAGCCCCGTAAGAAGGCCGCGCTGGCGGTGCTGATCGCGCCGCCGCCACACCCTGGTGATCCGTGGGAAAAGACGATCGCCAACCAGCGAGGTCCCAACGGAGGCGGAGTGGACGGGCCGCTCGGACAGGACGGACCTACTTTCGTCGCCTCCATCGGCTGGGACTGGGTGTTTGGCGTTCGCGACCGCCAGATCGGCATCTGGCAAAAAGTCACCCTGTCGGCTACTGGTCCGGTGATCCTCCAGAATCCTAACGTCACAACCGCCCTGCCGCTGCCGCGCACCGACTCGGCTGATGTTTCGATGGAGGTGACTGTCAAGAATACGTCAAACACGCCCCAGAAGGGCATTGTGTCTGGAAAATTGGGCGACATCGCTTTCAACTCTCCTTCCATCACGCTGGCACCCGACTCTTCGCAGCTTGTCAAACTGAACCCTCAAAATACGCCGCAGTTGCGCCTGGTCAATCCAAAGCTCTGGTGGCCCAACGGCTTCGGCGAGCCGAGTCTGTATCCCCTGCACCTGAGCTTCGACATGAGCGGCGTGACATCGGATGCGGCCGATTTCAACGTCGGGATTCGCCAGGTGACATATTTCGTGGAAGGCTCCAAGAATCTCACAGTATCGGTCAATGGTGTGCGCGTTTTCGCAAAGGGTGGCAACTGGGGCATGGATGAAGTTCTGAAGCGCATTCCGCGCCAGCGCCTGGAGGCGCAGATCAAGTTGCACAAGGCCGCCAACTATACGATCCTGCGAAACTGGGTTGGCCAGAGCACAACGGAGGACCTTTATGATTTGTGCGACCGGTACGGGATCATGGTATGGGATGAGTTTTTCCAGGCCAACCCGGCGAACGGTTTGAATCCGCTGGATGCACAGTTGTATCTGTCGAATGTTCGCGACAAGGTGATGCGTTTCAGGAACCATCCGTCGATTGTGATCTGGTGCGGGCGCAACGAAGGCGCCCCGCCGCCCGAAATCGATCGGGGAATCGCCGAGATCATCGCAGAGCTCGATCAGAGCCGCTACTATCAATCCAGTTCGACGGCGGGCAACGGCGTGGTTTCGGGTGGCGGTGGATACAACTGGCGGGAGCCGCGGTTGTTTTATGGATACTATCCGGCCTTCAACACCGAAGTTGGAAGCGCCTCGATTCCCACGCTTGAAGCGATTCAATCCTGGATGCCAAAGAAAGATCTTTTCGATCGCAATTTTCCCAACGACGCCTGGGCCGAGCGCTGCCTGGTCAGCGGCAATGGTAACCCCGTCGACAAGCCGTTCCAGGTGATCCTCGCCAAACGCTATGGCCCCTTTAACACGCTCGCCGACTTCGTCCGCAAATCGCAGCTTGCTGATTATGAGGCGTTTCGCGCGATGTACGAAGCCCGCATGTCGCGATTGTTCGATCCCTGCACGGCGATCATCACATGGATGAGCAATCCCGCCCAACCAAGCCTCGTCTGGCAGATTTATGATTATTCGCTGGAGCCGTTTGGATCGTTTTTCGGCGTTCAAAAGGCAAACGAGTTGGTCCACATCATGATGACACAGAACGATTTTAGGATCATACTGGTCAACCACACGCCTGCCGAGCTGAAGAACATGAAGTATCGTGTTCGGATCCTGAATCTTGACGGGAGCAGTAAATACGATGAAACAACGGCGGTTCCGACAGCGCCGGCATCCGGCACTTTGGAACTGAGCATGTTGCCGACGCCCCCCGGCTTGTCGGCAGTTCATTTTGTGAAGCTGGAATTGCTCGATTCCAAGGGCAGAACCGTTTCCGACAATTTCTATTGGAAGGAAACGACCCTGGATGATCTGACGGCGCTGGATACAATCCCCAATGTCGAGTTGGAGGGGCGCATCATCCGTCGCGGCGCGCGTGGCAGCTGCCTGCTCGACGTAACGCTATCCAATCCAACGCAGAACGTCGCGGTCATGGCACATCTGCAGCTTCGGAAACAGCGCACCAATCAGCGCGTGTTGCCGGTTTTCTATTCCGAGAACTACGTTTCGCTGCTTCCGGGAGAGAGTCGGACAATCACGATCGAAGCGGCGTCGGGAGAACTCGGCGGCGCTCTGCCTCTCGTCGTCGTGGACGGCTGGAACGTCACGGCTAAGGCGATGGATTTCCCTGACAACGGCGGCGCTCGAATCGCCACGAATGACAATGCTCGCGTGTTGCATCCGCGGGCGCAGAAACACTGAGGGGAACCTTCGGCCTGAGGCGCCACTCAAAAATGATTCACATTCTTGTGCAGGCCGCATAGCGGCGGCCGCCGGTCACCACCTCCTTCGCCACTTGTCGCGGTAGCTCGGGGGAGGCGGGATCGGCTCGTCCGGCTCCTTCGCCCGCGCGGCGATGAATGTGCTCGAGTCACCGTCCTTGATCCGGAAGACACCCTTGAGCCGACCATCCTTGCCCAACGTCACGCGTCCCGAACCCGACACCGGGTCGTACTCCCACGCTCCCTCCCAGGTGAACGAGACGCCCGTCTTGGTGGGCTTGCAGTTGACGTAGGCGAGGAGCGCGTGCATCCGCAGCCGGTCCGCGTATCCGGTCAGCGAGAGCAAGGCTGGACCCAGGATGTCAAGCCCCTCGTTCACCCACTGCGACGTCTCGATGATTCGCCACCAGCCTCGGTACTCGGGTGGGATCTCGGTCATCGGGTGCTCCGTGGCGAGCCGCCGGCAACGGACGACCCACCGTCCTTGCCCAGGCAGCACTTCTTGAACTTGCGCCCCGACCCGCAGGGGCAAGGGGTGTTTCGTCCGGGCTGAGGGATGGCGCGCACCGGCTTGGCGACGGGGTGCCAGAGCGTCTCACCTACTGCCTTGAACTGGGCTTCACGCCGCCGGAGAAATGGCCCGACGTCGTAGCGTCGCTCGAACAGCGCCCACAGATCCTTGATCAAGTGTTCGGGCGCGCCGCACTCCGCCGCCATCTCATCGAGCTTGAAGCCGTCGGCGCCACTGAGGTCGAGCAAAACCGAGCCGACGGTGTCGGCTGATTCCTCCTCGTCGTCGAAAAACGCAACGCGTACCTGGTGGCAGTCGCAGTCGGCGTACGGGCAAAGGTAGACGCAGGTCCAGTACCGGCGGCCAGCCAGAAGGTACTCGTCGTCGCGGACGCCTTCGAACAGCTCGTCGAAGGCGGCGAGGTGTACCTCCTCGACGACATCGAGGTCGATGTCCGTCCTTCGCCTCTCGGGCAGGTAGCCCTTGGCCCGCGCCCTGAACCGGTGCAACACGTCGAGCAGCTCGCCGTCCATCTCGGAGGCCAGCCAGTCAATCAACGCCGGGTCGGTTGCGTCTGGCAGGTCGGGATGGCCTTCCGTCTCGCCGGAGCTCGGATCGACGATGGCGATCATCCTCGCGTCCAGCGTGGTGCGGGCGGATTCTGAACCCGCTGGCAGGCCCAGATGAACGCCCTCCTGGTCCCAGCGAACCTTGGTCGCCTGCCCATCGATGATGAAGCCGTCAACGTAGACGAGCTGACAGGCACACTCGGGGTTGGGGCACATGGACAGGATGCAGGCGAGCCCCTCGCGTCGCTCTGGCGTGATCCCATCGCGCCAGAGGATGATGAGCCCCTCCTCGCCGAGCTGCCGATGGGCACTCGGCTCCAGGCTCATGGTTATGGCGTCACTAGTCATCCCGGCACCTCGGTAGATCCGGATCGGATTGTTCTTCGTGCGGCTCAGACCGAGATCCGTGCCGCGGTGCTGGTAGATGGAAAGGCCCCTTGCCCGGCCAGACGAAGTGCAGCGAATAGACCTCCTCGCGCTTGCCTTCGCCCGTCTTGGTAAAGCGGAGCCGCTGCTTCGGGCCCTTGCCCAAGCGCAGGTAAGCCGTCGTCGACGGGACGAGCTTCAGATCGTGCGCGTGGAAGCGCAGGATCCGCAGCAACCTCGAGAGCCGGGTGAGATTGCAGTTGATAACCTTCTCGAGGTAGGGTACGCGCCCGAAGCGCCAGTCCTCGAGCCGAGCAGGATCGAGGAGCCCCATGCCGATCAGGACGTCGAGCGGCGCGACGACCTTGCCACGCGCGAGAATCGGCTCGACGGCGCGAACGATGCGCGGGTAGAGGGAGTCGTCGCGATAGCTGTCGACGCTCACACTTGCGGCACGTTTGATTTTCGGGACACGGCTGGGCTGCTTCCGATCGCTCATTTATTTGACGTCGTTCACGGTCGCGACATCAGGTTCGATGACGACACCGGCAAAGTGGGTGGGGGATGAGGTGGTGGAAGTCGCCATCGGTCGGCAGATGGTTGAAGTAAGGGCGTTTTCGGGTCGGATCCGGATATAACCGCTGGTCCAGCGTCCGATTTCGGGCATTATGTTAACTTCCCCCGGTTGCTCCAAAGCTCCCAAACTCGAATGATACGGCGAAATCGTATCGAGAGGAGGGAATTTGCTGATAGCTGCGCCATTCGGCAGGACTGCCCAGTCGGTGTGGGGTACGTGATCAAGAGATTTGCAGTTCGTCCACATCGGCATCCAGCGCTGCGGAGGCAATCGGGGGCGACCTTGAAGGCAGTCCGAGGCAATCCAAGGCCGTTGGAGCAAGGTAACGATCCGGCGCTCGCTGCAGGCTGCAACCTGCGCTACCTCGGCATCGTCGGGCGGAGGCAACGGGTCGAAGTGGAGGCTCCCTCCCCGGCGGCGTGGCACAATCGCTGCAGCCAACGGGTGGCTGAACAAGCCGCGCGAAAGGGCGACAATTTCATTATCGGCGGAGGGTCTCGCGAAGTTCGCTGGCGAGTACAACGCGGGCCGGATCGGTCGGGTACGATTCCGCGTAGTGGACGATCATCTGGTGGATTCGATTCCGGAACAATGGGAGATAGCGCTATGCTCTGAATCAGCCGATGTCTTCTTCAGTGTGCGACGTGGAGTGCCGGACCTCAAGTTCTCCAGAGACGAGGCTGGTGCGGTAGCAGGCTTCACTGGGGGTGGTGTTACCGCCAAGCGGGTGAAATAAGGCGTTTGACTCTCTCTCCTTCGACCTGCCGCCCGTTCTCCTGAGCTGGAAAGATTGTAGGCATCATAAAGACTAGCCAAGGGGCTGCGCCCCTTGAAATCCCCGCGCGCCCGCTAGTCCAGTTGATATCAGCGGATCGTCCGGCGCGCGGGGATTTGAGAAGTCAGGAGTCAGGAGTCAGGAGCCAGAATAAGAATC